>ENA-OUQN01000948-OUQN01000948.1-human-gut-metagenome-genome-assembly--contig:-NODE-948-length-19608-cov-6.377947_pt1 | contig 19608 bp, 20 predicted proteins | sample MGYA00237950_ERZ548832 | MGnify/ENA primary metagenome ERZ548832 (study PRJEB26490, sample SAMN05194703) | human gut metagenome | biome: terrestrial biome; feature: human-associated habitat; material... | reverse complement strand
TAATTTCATCCGTATCAGAACCTTCCAAGAAGTCATTCAGCTTATTAGACACAGCATTTAAAGCCTCAGTAGTTGCATAGTTCTTGCTGGCCACCCAACTTTCGGTAGCGTATCCTTTTCCTGTTACCCAGCTTTCAGTAGCATATCCGGCCAGTGCGTTAGTAAGGTGCGACTTGTTGATCTGGTTGTCCGAAGATCCGGAAAGTGCTGACCACATAGCATTTTCATCGAAGGAACTTCCTGCACCAGCTACTGCTTTAAGAACATTGTTTTCCTTTTTGATAGTAATACCATCAACCGCAACAGCATCCATAATGGTAGATACGGATCTACCAGCCGAAGCATAGAAAGTCATTGCTCCGGTAACAGCTACATCTGCATCAATGTAGACAACACCGTTTTCTTCGTAGATCTTTTTCTTTGATTCTCCGACTGAAAGACCGGCAGTGAAATGCTTTAATGCTGTTATCTCCTGCTCGGTATCAATAGTAACATATTTTGAAGCGATCTCTTCTTTCGTATAGAAAGGCTTTTCACCAGTAATATCAGACCATGAATAGGATGGTTTTGTATCTTCAATCCATGAAGGCTTACCTGAAATATTATCCCACTGAACTGAGCCAGCCTCACCTCCCCCTCCTTTTGCTTTAAGCACCTTGGATCCATCTACTTCATGCCAGTAGATTGTATCGTTGTCTATGGGAAGGCCATCGTAAATTGAAGGAACATTAATCTTATCGCTTGCATACATAGAAAGTGCACCAGCAGATGCAATGTTGTACTTTGTGTAAATATAGTCTAACCCATTGCTATCCTGCTTTAGTTCGAAGTAGTTTTCTATTGATTCTGGAGTCTTAATATACTCTAGTATCCCTTCAAACAATCTCCCTATTCGCTCTGCTGAATTTTCACCTTCTTTAGTTGCGTTGCGAACGCTGCTGGCTAATTCTTTCAATGTATTTAGCGAATCTTTCATGACTAATCTCCTATAATTCTAAAAACAGTTCTATTGGCTTTTATTTTCCCATACCCTTTATAAAGCGGGTACTCTTCCTTCCTGTCATCAAGGAACATTACACACTCCTTCAGATATCTGTCAGCGATGGAAAACGCATCATTATAAGCCATTACCTTCTCCTTCATATCTGGACGAGTGCTATATTCATCCTCCTTCTGCACAAATCCATATCTAGTTACGCTCCCATCACCATTCTTCACGATTCGTGCATAGGTATAATATGCCAATGCGGTCTTAATACCCATGAACATCTTTTTCTCTCCACGCTTGTCTTCATATGTCCCCCCCTCAAGCAGAATCACGTATTTCTCCGGATGCTCTTTCACATCAAGGAATAGGGAATCCCCAAGAGCTGATTTGATATCAATATTCTCAGACTCCCGTATATACGTTTCTATCTTGTCTTCATCAACATGCACAGACATACTACGGGATAAAGTGGAAACCTCAAGCGTTGTTATCAGATACTCCTGCATTTCTTACATACTTTAATGGTTGTACACTAAAATCCATTGACTGGTTTGCGACCTCAAACCAGTAGCGGAAAATACGGTCAAACGTGCGCTCTATCAAGCGTTGTTGCTTGCTGACAATAGAATTATAATACTCAAATGCATCCTCCAATATATCTCCAGAAAAGCCCACTTTCCCGATACGAATACAATACCACGGCTCCTGCCCATAAGCGGAATAAATTCGCTCTACCACGCTCGCATCTGTAACGGTAAACTCCTTATCATAATTCTGTGTAGTGAATGGGATAAATTCAGGCATTTCTTCGTCATTTTCAAGCGTTACCTCTATAAGCTTCAGAGAATTAGTATCACCCTGTAGCTTTACAAGGCTATCAGAGAACCCGTCATCCTCCGGAATCTTTATTTCATTACCTTTTTCATCGTATCTGACACTATCCGAACCTTTCTTAGTCACGACCATACCGGACGGAAGAAAGTTATTCCGCACATTTCTGTACTTTACGTTGGAAAGTCCCTCATCCGTGCTCATTTCCGTAATGACACGGTCAGATTTACCTATCGGATAAGTCTGTTTCCCAGCCATGGACACCCATAACACCTGCCCTTTGTAATATTCAATGCCACCAGCAGCTTCAATCTGTGCCAGGACAACAGATTTCAGCGGATTAAACACATCGATATAATCGATATTCTCTTTAACGACGCGAATCTTTTTCCCTCTCCTGGTTTTCATACCGCTCCAGTCCGGATGCACGGCAATCTTTGCCACATATCCGTTATCATCTTCCTCCACCAAACGGCAGTTCTCAAATGGAATATGCTGAACTTCCACAATCTGGCCCAGAATATTATAATTTACATGAACAGCAATTCCATTGAAGTCAGCCATATCCCGACATACCAGTGAATGTATGTCATCAGCCGTATCTCCTTTCCGGTTTACCACATACTCAGAGAAAGAAACCTCACGGAATCCGTTACCTTCAATAAAATCTGCGAAACGGTCCGCACATTCACTTCCGGTAGAACTCGCTGCAATGATATTTCTTACCGTCTGCGGATAGAGGTTATCATCCCCGTAAGACTGTATTCCAAGTTGCTGCAGATAGCGTATATCTACCCTTACACTGCTCTTCTTTCTAAGCTCCTTTACTTTCATAATTCCGTGAGGTTTTAATTTATTCAGCGCCTTCTACCGCTTCTCCGTCTTCATCGGTCTGTCCATCAGTAGATTCATGATCATCCCCATTCTCACTGCCTTCTTCACTTTCTTCCGGATTCTCCTGCATATCAGCAAATACTTCCAGAGCCTTGTTTACGTGAGCTGTTAGGACTTTTTTTGTAATATTCTTTCCGGAGATTTTATAACCCTTGAACTCTTCCTGAATTGACTTGCTTGAAACTCCATCCTTCATAGCTTCCACCATGAGAGAAACAAGCTCGTTATTAATCACCACATTTCCATCCTTTCTGGACTTTACTCGTTCCTCCCAGTCATCGGGTTTCTTTGAGAAATACTTAATGTTGTCCGGGTATTTCGCCAGATACTTCTCTGCAGCTTCATCAGTAAGATTGGCATTCGTGTACATTTCCGCGCTTCCAAATCCCATCTGAAGGAGAACGCCATTCTTCAAACCGTATTCTGATTTTTCTTTCATCTTTCCGTTCTTGTTAAGATACACACTCATTTCTATAACCGCATCATGATAGCAATCGCTACAAGATGTACGGGCAAACTTCTTGTCAAAGACAAGCGTATACAGATTCTCAATCTCTACCTTGTCAGAAGAAGAGAGGGAAGCAATGCTTCCCAACTCTTTCAACCTATTAACCACATCTATCACTTCCATATCAAGCTGCTGGTGATGTCAATGTATCGATAGCCGTCTTGGTCGTTTCATAGTCTGTCTTGTAAAGGAACAAAGCAGATTTTGGTACCTTAGTTTCCTGTAAGGATATGGACCAGCCGCCATCGGTTTCTTCAGAGTATTTATCATTGCTGATTTCGGCAGCCTTCAAGCCTTGGTAGTAACCATAAATCTGGAATGCGGAATCACCCGGATTCTCTTCTTTCTGCAAGTTTTTTGCCTTGTTCTCCAAGATTACCACATATTCACCGTTTGCCAGTCCGTCAATAATGTCCGCACACACGTCCGGATCATTAGCAAGAATCACCATGTTCACCGTATTGGTAAACGTATTCTGATAGGTACCGACAGCAAGTGCCGTATTCGTTCCGGTAAACGGAGTGCTTCCAGGCACAATAACCTTATAGGCTTTCTTACCTTCCTTCAACGCCAGCGTTTCAATTACATTTTTACGTGTTGCATTGAAAGCTACCGTAGCAAAATCCACGTCCTTCCGGTTCATGATAACACCTTCCTGCTCGACTCCAGGAACGAGCGGATCATCGCAATTCGCCACGATATCTCTTTTTATTGCATAATCACAAATTCCTGACATAATTCCTCCTTTCATCAATAAGCTAACTGAAACAAATCATCCTGCCCAATCTGTGTTCCCATCTTACCAGTAGAGTACAAATAATTCATACGGTCTTTTTTATCAAACCAAATGTCCAATTCTGAAATCAAGTCATTTGCTGGGGTACCTACCAGCATTTCACGAGGAGAACCAAACACAGCACGATGAGGAAGATTAAGTTTCGTTCCGTCATTCTGATATTTCATAATCATTCTATCCCACACCGTAATCTGGTATACAGGAACACCATTATACTCTGTCACTTTCATTCCTCCAAAGATCTGTTCCCATGTAAGGATTTCCTTGTATTCACGCTTCAAATCTTTTGTCAACGCATCTGCAAGTGTTTTAGTACAGAAAATACCAGCACCCGGCAAACCTGCGATTCGAGCATCAGCATTTTCAAGCATCGCATCGAAGATTCCGATTGCGACTCCAGACTCCTTCAACTTGCTAAACTGCTCGGCCATCGTTGCTTCACTATTAGCTGCAATAGCTGTTTTTTGACCTGCACTGGAAGTTCCAATAGTAAAAAGGCGTTTCCACAAGCCATCGGTTGTTTTAAACAACTCAGTATCAGTTCCTGTAGACAAGACTCCAGATTCAGAATGAAGTTTTGCATCCTTATCTGAGAACCATACAAAGCGCCATATCATGTTCATCATTGCATCCTTCAGTGCTGGATATACAATATCATCCATATATTCAGTTGAAGTGAGATCACCGATTTCTGTCCCTGTTTTCAGACAATATTCTGCAATAGTATTAATCAGATCTGTATAACACCATTTTAAAGGAACTTGCCAATCACCAATCGACCATTCTTTCTCCAGAAATTGAATGGTTGCATTTTTATAGCTTGGATTACAACCAGATCCGGCCCAACCGACATCACTCATTGCTCCGCGATACCCAATTTTTTCACCATTCTTTGCATTCTGTACAAGAGTGAAGAAACGTTCCAATTCAGGATCAGTAAACGTCTCTGCAATAATCAAGTCTCTCAAATTACGAATCGCACCATTATCAGGTGTCAGATTACTTAACTGTTCCCACGTCATCTTTTACCTCCTTTTCTTTTTTCTCTGATCTCATCCAATTTCTGTTCAATCTTACTCGCATGCTTTGTTTCAGGCTTATTGCCGTAAGTGGTTGTACGTCCCGCTGGAATGTACTTACTTGCGGCCGCTTTAGTCAGCTTTTCAATACCTCCAGCCTTTGCTACCGCATCAAGTACCTTAATTTCATCCTCCGTCTTGGCATTCGATTTAAGGTCGGCCACCTCCGACTCCAGTTCATCAATGCGTGCCTTCAATGCCTCTACGTCCTCATCTTCACTTCCTGGCTCACGAATTTCCGTAATCACACCTTCTTGAACAACTACCGTTCGCCCATCTTCAAGCACAAACTCGCCATCAGGAGAAGCCGGATCTCCAACTTGAATATCTCCCTCTTCACGTTCCACATTCAATTCTTCCCCAGTAGAGGTAGTTATAACCATACCTACTGCCGGAACATCTTCAATTTTTGCGTAACCGCACTTTCTCAGGAGACGGCTAAGCAAAGTTGATTCAACCTTTACTTCCTTTTTCGACATAATATTTGTTTTAGGATTAATAATGTTTTCTTCTTTCTTCGCTGAAATAGCCGGAACTATCGAAGAAATGAATCCGAGTTCAATCGCCTTCTCTGGGCCGAACCAGCTATCCGTTGCCATCTGTGTCTCCAGCACATCACTATTTTGCCCGGTACGCTCCACATACAGGTCCAGCATCTTTTGTTTCTCTGCTCTGAGGTCTGCAGCAATGGATTCAAGCCTTTCAGGAGTAACCTTCCCTTTCAATAATGCTCCATCACCATATGGATCATGTATACAGAGAGACGAATGTGCGTATGCTGTTCGTCTTTCCAATGGAGCTGCAAGCAAAATCACTGTAGCCATACTCGCACATGTACCCACAACCTTGCAAGAAATCTCCTTACCGGAAGCACGTAGAGCATCATAGATTGCATACCCTTCCACACAGTCCCCTCCACAAGAATGGATTTCAACATCAATACGATTATCATTTCGATCCATCCAATCCATGAAATATTGTATATCTGTGAAGGATATGCTATCCTCACCGGAAAGCCAATACTTTGCCTTATCCGAGTCAGGAGCAATGTCTTTGTTGATAAATAGTTTAGCCATATCTCGTAATTGTTTGAAACAAAGGTAAGAAACAAGATACGGCTATAAGAATTTACGAAGTCAATAACACTGACACGCCTTGTCAGCAAAAAAATAGGGTGAGCTCCAGCCCACCCTAATCAATTACATTTCGATTTCCTGTGAAAATCTATTCACAACTCTATATATAGTCCTTTCATCCACATTGTACTCATCCGACAGATACTGGATTATATATGTTTTTTTATGCCCCTCTTTATTCAGTCTAATGTACTCCTTGTACAATTCGATGTATTTTACATCATTAGGCTTTATTTGCAGCTGGGTCATCTGTTCTAATACACTTTTATGCGTCACCACAAATTCATAGGCTCTCATATACTACCCAAATTCTCCAATACTTTTACACGATTATTAACTCTGGTTATCTCCTCAACAGAAACCACAGGACGTATAGCCTGAACTCCCTTTGCGACTGCTCTGGCCAACATATCCTCTCCAAGAGTCTGACTACTTGTCTGTGTTACGTTGATAGGCACTCCCCCTCCCATCTGATTAAATGATGAAAGCAATGGAGCAAACATTGAGGTGGCTCTGGCCGTCATTACCGACTCACCGTTACTCAGCTGGGCAGGTATGCTATCACTGGTTCCGGTTCCTGGTCCGGTAACTAAACCACCTGTTGCAAATTTAGCACTTTTTACTGTATTTATTGCTGTTGCGATATTAGCAAGTATAGTAGTTACAGTAGTTGCAATTGCAGCAATATTAGCAGGGAAAGGCACTGATTGAGCTTGAGCTACACCTGCAGCTATTGCTTTACCTGTATTTATCGCAATTTCTGCAAGAGCTAATGTTTTACTCAAGATAGCAAATCCCTTATTTGAATCTCCTAATGCTTCAAAAACAGATGATAATCCAGATGCAATCGAACTTATGGCTTCATATTTCGCCTGCTCAATCTCTACTTCCTTTTCTGCAATAGCTTTCTTTGCATCAATGTACTCCTGATTGGCTAAAAGCTTACGATTTAGGAACTCCTGCTCACTCTCCCCTTCTTGCTGCTGTATACTATTCAACAATTCTAGTTTTTGGGCAGCCTGTTCCTGCAATATATCCAGTTCACTTGCACCCGACTGCTGAAGTTGCATAATCTCGTTTTCCATTCTCACCCGTACGGCTTCCTGCTGTTTCTCCGAGATCTCTTTTTCATGCTGTGCCACCAGATCATCAATCTGTCTATTATATTTATCTACAATGGCCAGCTTCATCTGTTCGGTCAGTTCCTTGTCAGCAAGCTCGGCATCACGTTGTACAAGTAGCTGCTGCATCCTAAGCTGATATTCCTGCTCACTACCTTTCTTTACTGCTTCAAGTTGTAAAGAAATTAGCTTGCTACGGTTGTCTATCTCTTTCTGTAACTCCTCCTCAGACAGCTTTTGCAACTCAGCAGCCTTCTTCTGTTCCAGGGCTTTTATCTGGTCGTTGATAGCCTGCCGGGCTTTTACAGTAAGGTCAGTTTCTGTATTCAGTCTTGCGCGTAAATCTTCTATCTGACGGGAATAAGTGAATTCTATTTCTTTACGTACCTGCTCACGCTTATCTTTAACGAGAGCCAGCATGGCATCCTCTGCCGCTCTTACCGCTTCCACCTCTTTCTGCTTTGAAGCAATGGCAGCATCCGATTTTTCCTTTTCAGCAGATTTTATTTCGTTTGCCAAAGACACCTCACGACCAAGTAATTCACCTCTTTTATCCTGATACTCGGTTAAAGCATTATACATCTCCACCTCAGCCTGAGCAATAGCATCATTGGTTTCCTTGGTATTCTCAGCCATCGCATTCTGCTGTACCATCAGTTCATATCTTCTCTTAGCCAGTTCATAGTTCTTCTTGCTGGCTTCCTCCTCCAGCCTATTAGCTTCCCTGATGGCTTCCATACGCTCCTTCGCAGACACATTCAGCTCATCATCGGCCTTGGCCTTCAAAGTAGCTATCTGAAGAGCATTCTTTGCATTCTGCACCTGCAGGTTTCGTGTGTCTCTATCTATTGCCGCCTGCTCCTTTGCCATAGTAATATATCTCTCATACTCCTTGTTTACCTCTGCCACATATTTGCCAAGTACAGGAAGTTTCTCAAGCTGCTTGGTAATCCATCCCATCATCTTACCACCAGCTTCTACAACAGAAAGTATTTCACTTGCCACAATCTGCAGCACTTTACCCACGGCATCCAAAACCATTTTCAATGGAGCAAGAACAGCATTCCATCTGCTTGTATTTTCCTCACTCGATTTAATACCTTTAGCTACAGCCATAATCACCACGGAAATCGCAGTAAGAATAGCAACAATCGGGTTGGCCAACAATGCAAGAAGTGTCTTTGAGAAATTCTTCACGGCAGCACCTGCTGCCACAGCACCCGCCTTTACACTTCCCATCTCATCCTGAGTCTGTATTAATGTTCCAATAAACGGAATATTACTAGCAACCGCACTCTTAATCGCTTCCTCGTAGTTACCCACATTCCGATAATACCTCTGCGTTTCCTCCTCTCCACCTTTCAAAGCATCCGTAACCTCGTTTATCTTATTTTTCAGTTCATCACCCCGAGCTCCTTTTCTTTCTGCTTCCGACAAGGAGTCATATTCAGCTGTCAAATTCGATAATTCAGCCCGAAGAGCTCTCAAACTTCCCTCTTGCTCCTTTTCCTGCTTAATCTGATTTTGCACTGTCTTGTTAATAATACGTATTGAGTCATTATAGTCCGCAACAGCTATCTTTGATGCAGCCATTGCTTCATTGTACTGCTGACGGGAAATTTCCCCATCCTTCAGCTGCTTCTTCAAGTTCTTTTCTGCTTCCCTAGCCGCATCAATCTTCTTCTGATATTCCGCTATCGCCTTAATAGCATCGCTGTAATTCACCTTAATATCTAAAATCTTTTCTACCTTCTCTGCCATAGCTTAATCCTCCAACTGAAATAATTCACATTTACAAATCCCATTCTCACCAACTTGTATACTAACGATTGCATAATATTTTCCATACTGAGACAGATATACAGGTATGGACATATCCAAATCTTTAAGATCAACCTCTCTTATTCTAATGCTCACATTTATTACCTTTTGTTCTGCGACAATAGATTTATATCCCTTATAATTCTTATCTATAAGTTCCGGCCAAGATAACCCGATAAATGTTGGCTTTGTACTATTTACAGACGGAAGAAGCAGAATTCTTGCATCATCATCCTCGTCGTACTGTAAGTTACCCTCATCATCATATGTATAAAGCGGGATATATGCTTTATCTCCATTGGTTTCAGTAGGAATAAATGGTAAAGTTATCGCTTCCTTTTCCAAATCCAGCGTTTCATCATTTACTTTAATAATGCCACTATACTTCCCATAATCATCCTCATCGTATGCGTACACATTATTTTGCGCAAATTCACTGTAAGAAAAAGACATGGATATTGGTCTGTTATCCATATAAGTAGATACCAGATATTTACTCCAATCATACTTTCTGCTTTTATTCTCAAGGATATATTCAATAGGATAAAACTCTATTTGATTGTCATCTCCAGGAATGGCAAACAATCCCAACATAGACATAACCCCCTTAATGAAATCAATCTGCTTAATGTCTGGAAGATTAGGTATGTAATAATAACGGTTATTTATTGTATCATCCCCTGAAGCTGGAGCCGGAGTTGGAAATGCAACCGCCTGTATTGTTATACTTCCAGATATGTCTGTTACAGTTGTTGCACTAGAAGCTATTCCTGTAAGATAAAAATACATAAGATGATTACTACCTGTACAATCCAATACATCTGTTTCAGAATCGATTTCTATCACATAATAGTCTCCTTGAATAGTCCCAGATGCACTAAACAAGGTAAACATATCATCATCACCATATCTACGCATTAAATAACCAGTCAAAGACAAATTTTCGTATTCACCGGAAACCTTAAACTTCATTTGCCCAGAAACTCTGTACTTCGTATTCTTAAATTTGTTACGTATCCCTGAGATGAATGTTCCACTAACTTCATTTGTAAGATAATGTGCCGCATAATAGAAATTATCAATTTCCCGACTTTCAAATAGAACAAAATATCCTATCGGACTATCGAACCTATATGACCTGTTGGCAAAGACAAGTTCCTCAGCGCTCCCTTCAGACACGATATCAGAATCATATCTTGTGGTCAAAGGAATGATAAGCCTATCCAACATATCACTTCTACTATGAATATTGAACGTTACCCCACAATCCTCTTGTATTCTCTGAAGTATTGACTTCACAGACATACATGGATGATACCATATCGTTTCATCCGTATCTTTAAACCCATAGTCAATAAAATACATGGGAGGGAAAAAAGCTCCGGAACTAGGTCTTATCCAGCTAATATACGACGTTTCATCATAAGATAGATCCCGCAATGTCTTATTGTCATTCACTATGCTTGCAAATTTCGTAACATTGCCCCATGACAATGCGATATCAATTCCATCATTAATCTCAAGAAGAGAAACATTTCCCTTGCTAATCAATTCAACTCCATTGCGCACATATCTACCGGCATGATTTATTCTCGGGAACCTTGTACTACATGAAGGTATATGCGCACCTTCAATTACCCTTTTGTTTCTAGCTGTCAATGGTAGATTAATGGTATAACTATTATTGCTTACAATCTTACTCACATCAGACAAGAAATTGCTCTTGTAAGACAATGTTACATTCGTACCACTTCCTAAATCAACAGGCTTATTGTCTATGTACAATTCTTCTTTCATAGCTTCTGTGTGATTATGTCCGGCAATACTATTGAAAACTCTATATCCTGCAAACTCTTTCCTTCATCAGAAACGGTAGAATTATCGATTCTCACAGGAATCCATACCCCATCTTGATACATATCTACCATAGGAGATCCGATAATCGTTCTAACCATCGAATAATAATCACGATCTACCAATGAGGCACATATTCTCATGGTATTAGCAACCTCCATACCCTGCATACGAGAAACTCCATAATACCCTCGTCCTCCGACCTCATAATCCTGATACAATTGTTCCCCATATTGATTTGACTTTATATCATCCTGACCTTTAGAAAAAAGCCAATACTGATAAAAGCCATGGCGGTCTATCCAACGCAAATAAACACCATCGCCACATTCTACTTCTTCAACGGAAATATAAGAAGGCTTGGATGAAAGATCTGAATGATGCATGGACGTATCAAAATACGATATAGTAAACGGTAAATCTCCAAATTTACGAACCTTTCTGGCATCAGTAATACTTTCTCCAATCGCTAGGCTGCCCCAAATTGTCACAACACTAAATTGCATATTAGCTCCAGAAATCTCAATCTTAACATCAATTTCCTTACTGGATATCATCTCTCCAACAGGATCAATATCAAACAATGCCTGCAAATAAGGAGATACATCAAGAACAACCTTTGTCTTGTTAGAATCCCGGTCATCAACAAATGCTCCCTTTACAACACGAAATGTTCGATCAAATGTAGAATCGAATGTTCCATAATTCTGCAAAGCCCCTTTATTCCCAATCAAGAATGTAACTTCTCGATCTGTTTCTACAATAATCTTGTTCGGGTTAAAACAAAAACATACAGAGTCCGGATAATAGACTTTGTAACTACTTATTGTCCCTTCTCTCATCTTTATTTAAATTTATATGTTCGACTTCACTACCAAACAAAAGGCCAATCTTATCAGACATTCTCTCTATTGTTCCTTTTATCTCAGAAGAATAAATATCACTCCGTCCGCCATTCCGGAAAAGCTGCGTACCTTCTCTCGCAATCTTACGAGCCACAAGGTAAGCGAACGAATCAGGCTTCTCTACCTGAATACCCTTGTCATCCATCCATTGCCGGATTATCTTCCAGAATCCTGCCGGTACTTTCCCTCCTTTGCGTCCAGTTTCCAGCGTCCCGAATGCGCTACGCCCCCACAGAATACCGCCATCTTCCGTGACCTCTACCTTCATGCTGGCTATCGTCCTGCCAGAAGCTACCTGCTTTGCTTCCTTATGGTTCTCGATAATCTTCTGCTTCAATGCTTCCAGCTCGGAGGACACCAGCTCCATCACCTTATCCCTCATCAGAAGTTCCATACACTATCTCCTTCACCGTTTTTGTAGGACACATCACAAATCCCCTCGTTTCCTTCAAAAGAAGCTGGATAACAATCCCGGTCACATTTACGTCCAACTTATCATAGAACACCGAGTACGGAATGTCACCCTGGACAGGCTCAAACATTCTGCTTCTGTTCACATTCAGTATAAATTCCCTAGCCAAAGATTTGCATCGTTCTATCACTTGGTCATTCTCTTCACCAGAAGAATCATGTTTTATCTTATCCATAAAGGCTATCATGCAGTTAGGGAAGTCTTTCATCTGCATAGGTCCCACATTCAGATTTCCGGAAGACGGAAGTACATACATCACAGCAGGGAGCTGCATCTTGTCAAGCCTTACATTTGCAGCCTGCCAGTTCTCAAACAGATAGGTAACACCCATCTGCTCCACTATTTTCTTAACTTTCTCTTCTACTGTCATTTCTTCTTTTCCTCCAAGATTTTTCGTAACCGACGTTCATATTTGATCTTTCTGGCATCCATATCTAAACATTTATACACACGTACCCAAGGAACATATTCTACCGCTTCATGGTCCGTTATCCCCATTCTCAGTGCAAAGTAGTCAAGCTGTCCGAACGGCCCGAAATTCAATGATTCTGCCCCGGCCTGCTTCTCCTCCGGTGTAGGAGGTACGGACGTGGAAGCAAACAATTTGTTTATCCGCTTCACTTCCTTGGCTACCCAGAAACAGAACCCTATAACCTCGGATGCATCAGCCTTCATCACCTCACACGCCGACATTCCCAGTAGCACACGACAGGGCACCATTATAGTTTCCATTTCCGTACTGATTGACTGTAACTGCATAAGCTCACCCATGCTCATGTCATTCAAAGTATCAGGAGTCCTGACCTTTCCTACCTTCCACGGCTTATGGAGCTTTACAAGCTCTCCTTCTATACCATGGGACAAATTACCAACTACCAACAATTCCTTCACCGTCATATATTCCCAAGTTTTGCTTTAGGCCGCTTTAAAACTGGTTTAATTCTAAAAAACATCGCCATAATCAACATGTCAAGATAGTCGGGAGAGCGGCCAAGTATCTCCTTCATCTTCTCCTTGCTGATAATTCCTTTCTTTCTTGTATCCGCATCAATATGATCCTGCTTCAACACCCCAAGTTCTTCAATTATTCGCTCCTTCTGTGCTTCCGTACATACTATACGGAGAAGGCGGTTGTTTATCATCTCCGCCAGCTTGAAGGCACATTCCGATTTCAGGTTGTCATACTCAGGATTGATGGGTCGTGTTCCTCCATGAAACTCCCTGATTCCGTTCAGATAGCTTTCAAGATAACTTCCCAGACCGTCAGAGTCGGCTATCATACGGCTACGAGGTATGGAACATTCTATCATCATGTGCTTCAGGTCTGTCTCGATGGATTTCCCAGTACTGTATTCCTGATCCAGCTTGATATAGCAGACATTCCCTTTCCAGTGTCCAGCAATGAAACGGTCACGTCCCTTCATAGCAAGGTCAGCAGATCCGGAAGAATCCCCGGCAGGCTTGACAAACTCATTCGTGAACAGGTCACAGATAGCATCGTAATCACAAAGGGCTGTCGGGTCATTGTCATACTCCCAATTACCGAAATACAGACGTTCCTTGGTTACCCTATCCTTCGTATTCCGCAAACTCTCGATATAGTCCTCAGTGGCCCATGGATTGTCCTGTACCAGCGCCTGAATGAAGGCATACGGTTCTTTGAGCTTACCCTCTTTCCACGGCTTATAAAAATCACAATACAACCAATTTTTCTTCGGGTTGCAGGTGATAAGTATCTTTCCTGGAATTCCATATACATCGTTCATATGTCGGCCGATACGTGTCTTCAGTACGTCAAAGGCAAGGTAATGCACCTCCCCGGCTTCTTCTATCCATCCACCGGTGTATTCCTTTGAGCCCAAACGCTCATACATCGGGTCTTTTACCGGATAATAGGTCAGGTCAATATAGACTATCTCACTTCCGTTGTCAAATGCTATCCCTTCGTTGGTTGTCTTGTATGCCGTGAAACCATGTAACTTTGCCACCTTATTAAAGGTTACGGTTACTGACTCACGGCTATCCTTCAGATTATTTCGACCGACAAACCAGCGTGTGCCTGGAAGGTAGTAAGCGCATTGCATCAGCCATTCACAGCCTAGCCATGATTTTCCACCACCTCCGGCACCACCATACAGCAGAAACTTCGTCCTGTTATCTCGAAGGTAGTTGTAAGCTAACCGCTGCTTTATGTTCACGTTCTGTCCCATATCACTTCAGTTTATCTGCTTCTGGAGTATAGGGAAGAAAGTCGAATCCTTTGAATGGTTTTCCTTGCGTCGTATGGTCCACTTCCTGCTTATCTGCCAGCCCTAGGGTACGAGCAATGATATTCGCATTGAAGGCTCCAACACAAGCCCCCTCGAATTGTTGAGTCTTGATGGTTTCCTCCACGCGTGCGATGACCTCCAAAAAATCTTTATCCCTTTTATTTATGCAGGCAGAACGAAACTCATTCCACCAATTTGTAGAAGCACCCAAATACACACACATTCCCATGAGAGAGTATGGTCGTGACGTGGGAGTAACCTCCTGCTGTGTCTGTTGTTGGTTCTCTATTACAATCTCCTTATCTTTTACAACCTTTACAGGAACAGTCTTCTGCGTTGCCTTTCTAGTCGTCCAAGGATTTTCATCGCACCATTGGAAATATTCACACGCCGCCTCCCACAAAAGTTCAGGCGTGGCAAAGAGCTTGTCCCTGCCATGCTTGCTTCTTAACATCCAGAACTTATTTCCTTTTGGTGCTGCCATAATCACAATTTTTCAAAAACTGGTAATATTTCCTTATCTAAATCCCATCTTCTGTTGTTGGGAAGAGGAAGAGTAAATTCGTATCTCAGAGCTTCAATGTATTCATCACGCAATGCGGTTCTTTCGTTTATGACGGAAACCTGAAAAGATGATCCGCGCAGTTCCCGTGACTTGTCTACCTCGATGCCCTTCTCATATATCCTGAAATCAGAACCGACAAGTTCTTCCGTAAGACGGCATACGTCTGCCGTGGAATGATAATGCTGGAAATACCATTCACCAAAACGAAAGTTTGCTGTGAAATTGTCTGCATCCAGAAATAAGGCTTTTGAACGGTAATCGTGCGTTTCCTTTCGCTCAGAAGCTTTCTGCGCAAACAATAAAGGAATACCCGACCAAAAGATCATACCACCTGGCTTGCACAGTGCAGAAAGGGAAAGAAGGACGTTCCTTTCATCGTCAAGGGAATTTACGGAGTTCAGGACGCTGTCACATACCACTACATCATACAGGCCATACTCCGACAATGTCTTGCACACGTCCGCACAGTCTTGACGTATCTCCTTCTCGTCTATCACGTCAACTCCGTCCTTCCGGTGAAAGAACTCTATCGCGTCAATGAGGTATCCCTCCTTTTTTAGCCTGGTGGCATAGTCCTTTTGTCCGGCTCCGAAGTCAAGCACATGCATATCCTTCGTGATGAACGGAAGCACCAGACGCTCGTACAGCGTGGAATGGCTCCTGCTGCTCGGGACACCGTTTTTCTCCCTGAGACGTGCCTTCTGTGCAAAAGACTGTATGTAAGTCTTTCGCTCCAGATGGGAATATTCAAAGACACCGTATTCCTTCGAAAAATAAGACAGGGCCAGTTCCTCCTTTCCTTCCGGAAGTACATAGACAAGCAGGTCCATACCCAGAAGCTTCACCGCCTTGGCGTATACGGTGGATATGATGACCTTTCCCTCATGGTTGCATACGGCATTCGCAAACTGGCCATAGCGCAGAATCATCTTTGTTAGGTCCACTACGCGTGAGTTATTCCCTCCCTTGGTAATGATGGCTATATCCTTATTCTGGACCATAAAGAACCCTTCCGTTCCTTCAGGAACAGAAACACGAATGTCCGGCTGAACCTCCGACACTTCGCATTCAGCATAGTTGTGAAGTTGGTTAAAACGCACCTCATCCGTAGAGTTCACCCCGTCCAGAACGAAAGCCGGAACATGAGTATATCCCAGCAACTTCATGGTCTTTGTCCGCTGGTGCCCTGCCATAATTCGTTTATCCGACCTGCGGATAATAATAGGCTTGATAATGCCTAGCTCAGTTATCGACTTCTTCAACTCCTCCTGAGCTTCCGGTGTTAGTAACCTCGGGTTATACTCTGCCGGATTCAATGATTCTATATCAATATATTCCATCATAAACCAAGCAGATTATTTACAAACCCAATCATAACTCCGTTCTCATCAAGATACTCTGCAGCACGCTGCTTCAATCCTTCCAACTCGATATCAGTAATCGGAATCTTGTATCCTTCAAATGCCAAATACTTTATATGGGCTCCAGCTTCGTAGTTTTCATTCCGAAGTACATTGTGAGTATCTTCTACTCCACCAGGAAAATCATCCAAATCAGGAAAACTAATGCCTTCTAAGCCCCATTCCATTAGTTTCTGACAGTCCCACTCAAACAGACGAGACAGATCCCATTCTCCATTGTTCACATTATCACGGATGATGATTTCCCGCTCACGCTCCTCTGTCAAGTTCGGGATGAGCACTGTAGGCACTTCCTCAATTCCAAGCTGAACACACGCATCATAACGCTGGTTCCCTGCTATGATGACAAGTTCTCCCGTCCGATCAGACAGGATGATTGGTCGAGCTTCAAAATAGTCTGGATTCTTCTGTATGGATTCCTTTAACTTCTGGAGTTGTTCTTCCGATATAGTCCTCGGGTTGTTCTCCAGCTTCTTCAATGTTTCTGTACTTCTGTAAATTACTTCCATAACTGTTATTATTTGCGTTACAGAAACAAATTTACCCGATAACCGCCACAAAGCAGTTACCGGGTATTCACAAAGCACTGACACGATTTGTCAGTAAGTTATCAACAATCAAGTTCAAAGTCAATACATCTACTAGTATATTTCGTTCTTTTCATTTAACTTTGAAAAAAATTATACTAAAATCATGGAACTTATACCAATAGAAAACGAACTTATACCAATAGAAAACGAACTTACAGCTTTCAAAAAGCATCTTGACATTAACGAACGCACTATTTTTTCTGCCAAATTTGGAGACGGGAAAACATACTTTTTAAATGAGTTCAAAAATAAATTTAGCAAAGAATATGAATTTATTACCATATATCCAGTAAACTATCAAATATCTGATAATAAAGAGGTTTTTGAGTATATTAAAAGGGATATTCTTATACAGATGGTTTCAAAGAAAATGATAGAACCATCTTATGAAATTCCCGATTCACTAATATTCCAATTCTTTATTATGCAAAGTTCTGACTCATTTTTGGGAAACATATTAAAAATACTACCAAGTCTAGGAGTTCCAGAACAAACAGCATCTCTTTTCTTAGCTGGGTACCATGCTTTAAATTGGTCAAAAAAGATGGCTAAAAAATATAAAGAATATAAAGATGCTATTCAAAGCCAAGATGAGAATAAAATTATAGAAAGCTTTTTAAAATCATTTTCAAATAGAATAGGAAGTCCTTATGAGATTGATTTAATTACTCAAATTATAATTGACAACATTCAATGGTTCTGTAAAACTAACAACAAAAAAGTTATTTTAATCATCGAAGATTTGGACCGCATGGATCCTGGTCACCTTTTTAGAATCTTGAATATTTTTTCTGCTCATATTGACAGAGTATACCAATATCAAAATAGTAACACTCAAAAAGAAGAAGATACCACATATTCAGAATTATTACCGAATAAATTCGGGTTTGACAATATCATTACAGTTTTTGACTACAATACGACCGAAAACATTTTTCACCACTTCTACGGAAAAGATGCTAACTACCAAGGATATATAAATAAATTTACATCTCATCAGCCATTTTTTTATTCGATAGATGATATAGCACGTGAATATTTATATAAAGTTATATCAAAAAAATGTTGTATTTCCAAAGAATCCATCAGACATCTTTCAAAACAAATAAATAATAAATTGGATTCATTATCAGTAAGAGATGTACACACAATCTTAAACGGAATTGATTTATATATTCAAGAAGATATATACAAGTTAAACGATAAGGAATTTAATACAAAATCTCCTTTAACTTATACTATTGCCATATTAAAATTATTAGGTTTCTCAAATGCAGAGGTTAAAACATATATTTTAAATTTATCAGCATTAGATCTATTAACCTGTATAAATGTATTTTTATATATTCATCCGTTTATTTCTTCAAATAATATCTTTACATTCCATGGAACATCATATATTACAATAAATCCTCCTTATAGCCACATTCTCAATAAAATTAAAATAGAATCAGGACATAGTTATAGTGGTAACCCTGAAACATTAACAGAAGATAAAATAAATAAATGCTTAGACAAAGCATTTGATTATATCATAAAATAAATGAAATTCAACAGTGTAGACTCAAAATTAATTAAATGATTTCTTATCCAAACAGCAATAAGGAATCAGTATACTCTCTAAATAATCAGTAGGAGGAGAAACTATCTCCTCTACTGACTATACTCCCAAAAACTAAGTTTCCCTTTCACATTCATAATCGGCTTATCAAACAAAACCGCATCCTTCAGCACCCAGTTCCAGCAACCTTTCTCCGACCATATTGACGGATGGTTCTGTACGCAATCGGAAATTACTACGCTGCCGATGATGGCTCCTTTGGGGAATCCGTCATAAGTACAGTTAAATATCAAAGATTGTGATGATTTTCTGATTGTATAATATTGTGGCAAGCTGTAGTTAAACACCGGCTTACTTGATGAAGCATGTATCAGTACCCTTTGTCCGATATACTGCTGAGGACACCTCCACGTTCTATTCTCGATGTCTTTGATACCGTGAGCGATTAAGCTCGCCCACGGCTGTTTTATGGATATCGCTTTCATTGCTTCTTTGGTATATATTCGTCATTTTCTTCATCATACTCATAGCAATCAGGGCAATAATCTTTCCCTTCAATATTAGTCCAATTACTTTCATAGGCTGCTTCTGCTGCATAGTTCTCATCGCTCCAAGCAACATAACCATTAAAATCGTCAATATATGATTTTCCACATCTATCACATACGCATTGATACATTTCTACTTTTCTAATCATAATTTTGTTCTCCTTTCCACCTATCCCAGCAACCATCACATGATTGCCAGAAACAGGTAATACAATTTCGTTTTCATTGATTATTTCTCCTTTTTTCTA
>ENA-OUQN01000946-OUQN01000946.1-human-gut-metagenome-genome-assembly--contig:-NODE-946-length-19621-cov-10.468363_pt1 | contig 19621 bp, 18 predicted proteins | sample MGYA00237950_ERZ548832 | MGnify/ENA primary metagenome ERZ548832 (study PRJEB26490, sample SAMN05194703) | human gut metagenome | biome: terrestrial biome; feature: human-associated habitat; material... | reverse complement strand
AAGAGCAATTAACCTACGCTCATTTCCAATAAATTACACTCTTTTCGTAACTTCGAACTGCAAAATTACGAAAAATCGCTGAATTTCGGAACGAATCACCTGCACAACGCCGCCTTTTGGCGGCCGAAATTTTTAGTAAAATGAAGGTGACGGAGGTCTTATGCTCCGCCACCTTCATCGCTGATATGGCATTGGCTATGCTCTTTTTCTCCCTGCAATCATCTCCTTGTTGGCGTTGATGATACCGGCTATCTGCTCTGCGTATTCGCAGACTCCGTTGGCAAATGCCCTGCATTGGATGATTGAGAAGTCTTTGAGCGAGATTTCTACGGTGGCGATTGTTCTGCCTCCCATTGTGGCGGTGAACACAAGCGTATCTTCTTTGAGGTAGTAGCCGGATGAACCTACACAGATGTGTTGCTTTGTACCTTCATCGTAGTATTCGGCAACGCTGTCAAGTGTGTGGAGTCTGATTGTGCCGTCAGTCATAGACAAACCTATGTATCTGCCTTTCAGTTCCTCAAACTTGACTTGGTCAGCCTCCGCTTTCTTGCGGTTGGCTTCCTTCTGCTCCTTTACCCTCTGGCGGTTGACCTTTTCCACATATTCATCATGGGCGGTTTTGAGGTCTTGGGGTGCTATCAGCGAGGGAGAATTGAGGTCTTTGCCCATACGCTCCAACATCTTGATGTAGTCAAACCACATTCTAACGTCCTTAAAATCGTATCCGTTGCGCTTGGCTATCTTGATGGTGTTCCAATACTTGTCAATATCAGACTTATAGGCTGGTCTTGCACAAAGGTATCGGAGCAACTCAATGTCATTGGCTTTCATCAGAGTCTCTGCTTTTGGGTTGGTCAGTAACTCTTGGAACAAAGTCACGGGGTGGATATGGTGGCAACTGCCTTTGAACCCGTTGCGCTTGATAGTGTCAGTGACCTTGATGCGAGGGTAAACCCATTCATCGGATATGCGTTGGAAGGCTTCGTTGTCACACCTTATCTCCAATGGAGAACCAAAAGCGAAAGAGTCGATGTAGTAGCCGAGAGTCCTCTGCAAACCGACAACGGTCTTATTGCCTTTGGGGTCAATGAAATACTGACCGATTTCAAGGTAGGCGGGTTTTACCTTCATACCCTTGCGCATTTCAACCATCATCAGGAACATTCTGACTACCTGATAGTCCTCAATGGTGGTAATTACATTGAAATAGGACTTGTCACGGATAACACGCTCTTTGGTGTCCTTGATTTCTATCTGTGTGCCACATTCGGGGCATAAACACATTCCTTTGCGGGTCCCAAACCACTCGTGACCGCATTTCATACAGGTACACATTCCGGATTTCAGTCGGTAGCCATAGTGACTGACAGTTGAGTTGAGTGCCCAATTCATTTGGGGAGTGGTGAGCGGGCGAAGTCGCCCACTCAGTTCCACTATATGCTGTTGTTTCTTATTGCGAGGTTTCATATCCTTGGAGTTTTAGAAATCGAAAAGATTGGGTTGAACATTGATTTCTGCTCCGGCTTTGGGAGCGGTGGGGGTCGGCTTGGGTTGAGCTTTCGGAGCTGACTGCCGTCTGATTTCTCGGAGTTGCTCCTCCTTGTATTGCTCCATCGCCTGCTCTTTGAGTTCCGCCTTATCCTCATCGGAGAGTTCCGGCTTGGATACCACGATGTTGCAGTTGATAGGAGTTCCGCCGTCCTCGATGCTGTCCTCATCATAGAAATGCAGGAGGATTGAGAGTACGGTCTGTTCATCTACGACACAGAGACCGCTCTTCTGTATCTCGTGGCAGAGATAGTTGATAGCACTTTCGAGTGATTTCTTCGGATTGGCAAGTTTTATAGCCAATGCGGGTTCAGCGATAATACGCTCTTGGAGCATCTGCTGCATAGCTGCGATTGCAGCGTTGTTGGATTTCATTGAGTTTGCCATATCAGTTGAGTTTTATAAAGTGAGTAGCCAAAAGATTATCATTAGGGCAGTTGCAAGGCTAATAACCCAGCCCACACCTCGGAATATCGGTCGGAGAAACACCCACAACACCAATCCGAGTATTGCACCTATTATCCCTACCAGCCAAAAGAGAACCCTTTTTATGCGGTTGAGACTGGAGATGGATGCTCTGCCTCGTCTGTTTGATATGTTGTTGTTCGTTTTCATCGTGCGACATTTTTTTTATGCGTCTATCGACTATCGAAGTTTTGCTTGCTCGTTGACACGGCAGCGTGCGGAGGCAAAGAAGGGCTGTTCGCCCTTTGACGGAAAAATACGAGTGCAAAATGAAGTATTCGCCGAAGCTTGCGGAGGCAAATGCCATTTTGTGTCTGGAGATTTTTCAGCCAAAAGGCAAAAGAATAGCCCTGCTCCGCACATTTATTATTCCGAGCAAGCATTACTTCCTATGTTGATATGACTGCATAATAACTGGAGCTAAGTCTCCGAGCCGGTGAAAACGAATGACAGCATATTCTTTGCTTTGGCAAAGCGCTAAAGCAATAAGGCACTGAAAACTCACTGAAAAAGACTAATTTTGCAGTATGCAGAAGATTGTGAAATGTAATACAGACGATTATGTTACGCTCGCCGAAATCTGGGAGCGTTCAGTAAGAGCTACACATAAGTTTTTAGATGATGCTGCTATCTGTGAGATAAAGAAGGCGTTGATATCTGATTATTTTCCGAATGTTGACCTGTATGTGGTTTCTGACAATGGCTCGCTCCTCGGCTTCATAGGATTACATGAAGATAAGATTGAAATGCTGTTTATTGACAGTGATAGTCGTGGATACGGATATGGATCAATGCTATTGGAATTTGCGAAACAGAAGGGAGCGACAAAGGTGGATGTAAATGAACAAAATCCTTTGGCTCTTTCGTTTTATCTGGCTAAAGGATTCAGAATAATCGGCAGGGATAACACTGATGATTCCGGAAGACCTTACCCCATATTGCATCTTTCGTTGTAAAATGGAACTGCCCGGTCCCGGAAAGGCGAGTCTGTGATATGCCGACAACGCAGGAAGACGGCACATCACTGTCTCGACTCGTGGACTGCTGTCAAGCGGTAAGTGAGGGAGCGGTCGTAAAAATCCTTATAACGCAACGGCGACACAGAACACGGATGAACGGCAGAGAGTCTCAGAGGTTGCATCAGCGAAGCCGATGCTTACCTCGGAGGCGTTGCCGGTTATCGGTGTTCCGCCGGTGCCCATAGGCGCGATGCGGTCGAAAGGTGTCAGTGCCCGCACCGTCACCCTTTGACGGCATCCCGCCGCCAACCCTGAAGACCGCTCCCTCTCTTGCCGCTTTCACGGTGATTGTTCTATTCATTGCTTATATTAAAACTATCTTATGCAACAGCGGTTACAGTAATAGCTGTTGCACTAACACACAATTGTTAGATGAACAAATAAGAGATACGTCGCAATAAAGCATTATTTCAGTCAAAAATCGCACTCCGCACGTTTGGTTTAATGAAATATTTGTCGTAACTTTGCATAAACAATGTAATCATACGACAAACAATGATTCTTAGAACCACATTTGAAAACATATACTCTTTCAAGGAAGAGACCTCGATCAGTTTCGTTGCCGGAAAAGGAACGGTTCACCCTGCTCATGTCAGCAGGGCGCAGAAACGTGATGATATATCGGCATTGAAAATAGGTGTGATATATGGTGCCAACGCCTCGGGCAAAAGCAACGTCATTAAAGCTGTTGCTTTGCTCCAGCAGATTGCGGTAGGGAGATTCCCTTCCAGTGATTTCGAGCCTTTCAAACTTGTAAAACCAATTAAACCTATCTCAAAGATTGAAATTGAATTCAAGACCGGTGGCCGGTATTTCGCATACGGTATGGAATTTTCCATAAACGGCATAAAGGAGGAATGGCTTTATGAGATCAACAGTCGCAGCGACAAACTGATATTCACACGAAAATCCAATCAGGATGGAAATGAATTTGAGTTTGGTGACATAAATGGCGATTCATCGGTAGCCCAGTTCGTAAGATTCCTCGGCGAAGGGACTCCGGCAAAAAAGAGTTTTCTTTCGGAATACATAGAGCGCAATGGAAAAGGATTATGCCCTATAAAGACCGCATACTCATGGTTTGCATCAGGTCTGCGCATAATATTTCCCGGCACACGGTTTAGAGGTATATCATTCAATGCCGAGCAGGATGAAGCATTTCACGAGGCGACACGACGTCTTCTTCAGTATTTCAATACCGGCATTGTTGATATTCGCAGATTCCCGGTGCGCTCAAAAGAGGAAACCAACCTACCCGACCGTCTGCTTGACAAAATTATAAGCAGTTCAACTCCGGGACGCACGGCTCTTGTGGCGGCTCCGGAAAGCAACGAGTGCTTCTTCTTTGATTTCAAAGAGGACGGAACATACACTATATTCAAGCAGAAGGCGGTACACCGCAATGATGCCGACGATGAGGTCGTTTTTGAAATGGACGAGGAATCTGACGGCTCAATCCGGCTTCTTGATTTCATCCCAATGCTGATTGACTTGGGACAAAATGAAGTGGATTATATGATTGACGAGCTTGACCGCAGTATGCACCCTCTGCTGTCGCAAAAACTTATCGAGTGCTACCTGCATGAACTTTCCTCAGTAAGAGATACACAGCTCATCATATCCACCCACGAATGCAATCTGCTCAATCTTGATATGATACGCTCGGACGAGGTATGGTTTGTTGAGAAGGACAATGACGGAGCTTCCCGTCTGGTGTCGCTTGCTGAATATAAGCCTCGTGAAAATGTGCAGAAAGGATATTTGCAAGGCAGATACAGCGCAATCCCTTTCTTCGCACCGATTGAAACTCTTAACTGGCAGAATCATGAGAAAGCGTAAGGATTTTGTTCGCCTTGAAGGTGTACGTTCAGCCCGTCTTGTGGTGATTGCCAGCGAGGGACGCTGCACAGAGTCTATATACTTTTCGGCTGTAAAAGACAGGCTACGTGCTCCTAATGTCCATGTTGAAATATTGGCCCGTGATTCCAATGAGTCATCTCCCGAGAGCGTTCACGCCCAGATAGCGGACTTCATGCGACAATATAACATAGAGGATGATGATGAACTATGGCTTGTCATAGACCGTGACCGCTGGCATGAGCGTATGCTCTCACAGGTGGCCCAACTATGTGCGCAGAATCCACATCTGAATTTCTGCATGAGCAATCCATGCTTTGAGTTGTGGCTTCTTCTTCACCTTGAAGACATAAGGCAATATGATGAAGATACATCTAAGGAACTTGCCATGAACAAAAAGAACAAGGCAGGGGTGACTTGGCTGAAGAAACGTATGCGCGACTTGTTGGGTTCTTATTCTGAATCGAGCTATGACGCAGTACGCCTTCTACCACATGCACCGAAAGCAATGTCCATAGCACGGGAGCTTGATGAAAATCCTGCCGACAGGTGGCCTCAAAACGTCGGCTCGCGTGTTTATCTCCTTATGGAAAGTATCACAGGAAATAATCTGAAATAAGTCATGGGACATTATTGCTGGAAGTGCGGTCAGTATCTCGCCAATGAGAAATTTTCGGGCAAAGGTCACGCTCGCCATATCTGCAAGAAGTGTATGGCCGAGGAACGTGCCCACCGTCGTCAGATACTGAAAGAAAAGCGGGAGCGTGGCGAAATACCGGAATTGAAATTGAAGCCGGTATCTCAGGAGGTCATAGACTATGTTGAGAATGAGATAATCCCCCGTTATGCCGCATTCGACAAGGCGCATCAGGAGAGCCATGTCCGCATGGTAATTGAACAGAGCATAAAACTCGCCGAACATAATCCGGCTATGAATTCCGATATGGTTTACATCATAGCGGCGTTTCATGACCTCGGTCTTGTCAACGGCAGGGAAAACCATCACAAGGACTCCCGCACAATACTCGAAGCGGACGAGTTTGTAAAGTCGCACTTCACCCGCAAACAAATTGTGACTATGGGTCGTGCCGTTGAAGACCACCGGGCATCCAATCAGAAGAAGCCTCGCAACGGCTACGGAATGATTGTAGCGGAGGCCGACCGCTTCATCGAGGCGGATACGATAATCAGAAGAACCATTCAATACGGTCTGGCAAATTATCCCCAACTCGACAGAACCGGGCACTATCTGCGGACAATCGAACACCTAAACGAGAAGTACGGTCCGAAGGGTTATCTGAAAGTGTGGGTACCGTGGAGCGACAATGCCAAGAACCTGAAGAAACTTCATGTGCTGCTCACCGACAAGAAGAAACTTGAAGAGATTTTCAACCGCATTTTCGATGAAGAAAACGAGTAGAGACAGGCCTCCCCGGAGGTCTGTTTTCATACCCGGTTTCACCATCTGATACACTTGCCAGACCCGGTAGAATAATTCAGTCGCCGACATCCCCAGCCGCATCTTCTTCACTTTCTAATACAAGAATGTAACAGACATACTTCAATATTCGCTAAACAACTAATATTCAACACCATTATGGCCATTGCAGCCCTTTGATTAAGACTTCTGTCAGGCTTACTTTTAGCGGTACAAATTCGGAGGCTGAAAAATTTACAGTTACTTGAAATTATTTTCTCGTATTTTAACGCTCTATCTCACGGAAAATCATTAACTTTGCACTTGTGCAAAATGTACGAAAGAGAGGTCTGTTTCCTTAGATGAAGTCAGCTGGAAAGCCCCAAATCATCAAAAATCAGAAGTGAGACCGACCCTTGTATAATAAAAGCTTAAGTATCACGCTATCAATACTATAAGTATAGTGCATCGGCAAATAATCCCCCCTGCCATAGGAGAGCAGAGAAGAATAAATTCTTCTGAATCACCTAATTAATAACTAAACGCGACTGCCATCATGATAAATTATCAATTTTTCCCTCGTTCACAGAACATCACTCCACAACTCCGTTCCGTCATCGAAAGTTTCAAACGAGTAGACGATAAAAGGAATGAAGATTGTCAGCCGAAGTCAAACGAAATGCTTGCTTTAGTTCAACCTTATCTTGAAGAGTTGGATTACAAAGTAGAGTCAGGAAAAGCTGATCAAATATTTGTGCCCGTACTTTTCGGCGAGAATGATTCCGTAGATAAATATTTTGCGGCTGACGCTTTAAGTGCTGATGGCAAAATTGTGATAGAAGTCGAAGCAGGTAGAGCCGTGATGAATAATCAATTCCTAAAAGACATCTTTCAAGCCTGCATGATGTTAGAGGTTGAGTATTTAGTTATCGCTGTTTTAAATAAATATTCCCACAAGTGTGGAGGAAAGACCATCGACTCTCCCGATTTTCAAAAAGTAAAAACATTTTTGGAAACACTCTACGTAAGCAATCGCCTCCGCTTACCCCTAAAAGGCATCTTACTAATAGGCTACTAACCCCAGCTAAAAATCAGAAAGTTTTGAAGTCCCGGTCAGAATTGAAATGGAAATAGGTGATAACTATGTCAACTTCAGCGTCCAATATATTACGCTTACCTACCACTCATCGAATCGCCCTATGAATTATGAACCGTGCAGGCAAAAAAATGCCTTTACCCTCCAAGGAAACACTCGCTATAAAATAACAAAATTATTTAAGTGAGTAACGAAATCTCAAATAAAAGAGCCGTGCCATACAATATACATTTTTATTTAAATCTATTCGTTTCTAAATGATTATAATTATCTTTGTAAAAAAGTAGTTGTCACTGAATGTCACAATATAAATTTTGTATAGTATGGAACAGAATATATCCGATGAATTACAAGAATCCTTTGAAACAGGACGTTGGAAAGTTCGGAAATTTGCATTGTCCAATGCAACAAAATACATTTGGGACATAGACAATATTACATGGGCTGAGACAGGATTAATCGATGCCTTTGGAGCTAATAGGTTCTTTGATGAAGCGTCTCAAATGATAGCCAATTCTATATACCTTTTTCAAGAAGGTTTTTTTGATGCCGCATTTTACTCATTGCGCCAATCAATCGAAATTTCAATAGGAACACTATATTTAACAGCCAATCCGGAGAAGTTAGAAAAGTGGAAGGCTTTAGAACCAGGTTTTGAATCTGGTAAGATGGTCTGTTTCCTAAAAAACAATGAGCCGGTATTTAAAGATATAAGAACTAAATTACCAACATTCTTTAAAAACTTACGCACAATCCAAAAGAAGACAAATAAGTATGTACATAAACAAGGATTTTCTTCATTTTACACTACACAAAGTTATTCTTGGTCAGATCATCGTGAAAATAAAATATATTCTAAAATAATTTCAGACTTCGAAGAAACTGTTAAAGCTGCAATAGGTGCTGTTGCTATGTATCGTTTGGCTATCGATCCATTACCCATTATATTAATGGATGAAGAGTTGATGATGCGTTCTGCTGACTTTATAACACAACCATATTCTGAAGAGTTTGTTGCTGAATACATCGGCTATAATAATATTGAATTATACAAACAAACAAATTTATATCAAGACTACAAAGAGAGTATTTTGGCTCATGAAAAACAAAATGAGTCAGTTTATGATATCATTCATTATCAAATCATTGATAGAAATAAATTCAAGGATATAACACAGCAAATACATTTGCTCTCATACACGGATAGACTAGCTGTCGTTATCATAATGGTCTCTACAAAAATTCCACAGGTCTATATAGAAGGTTGCTTTAATTATACTTCAGATGTAAAAGCCAAACATTCGGATATAGTTATTGGCGAGTCATACTATAATGATTTCTTTTGCAACAGCGAAAGCACTAATTATAACATCCCATTCAAACATGGTTCGTTTATTTCAAGAATCAAGATAAAAGAAAACCATTCCTATATTGAATCTAACGAACCTTTGAATAATACGGAAATAAAAGCATTAAAATGTATTGAAAAAACTTTTAATGAAGAATATATTAAACAAGAAAATGAATTTAAGGGATGGTTAAAAGAAAATAATATTGAATTTAATGGATGAATTATTTTTCTGCCATTTTCTACTCGTTTCTCATTGATTATACCTACCTTTGTCCCATCAGTGCTACCGCAAAATGGCACAAAGAATAAGCGTGGTACGAGGGAATATGCGCAACAGCTGATTATCAAGAAATTGAACTTCCTGAGGATATTCGACTAAAGGTCAAAGCATTGCTCGTACCGATTAAAGTGCAATGCACTTGATTATCAAGGATGTGAAGATAGTCATGACGGCAAATAATCCTCCATCCCCCTGAAACTATGGGAGGGTGGTGGTGTGGAGTGTTTTGCCTCGGTATATTCTGAAATTGATTTTTTGGAGTTTGAGGGTGAATGGTGGGGGCTGGATTGAAGCGGTGATTCGTTGTAAGACGCGGACATTGATTACCGCGTCGGTCACTCTGCCGAGGGTGACATGTAATTTGAAGGGTAATTGCATTTTGCACCCCGCGGTCTCAAAATCATTGCGAATGGCTTGAACAATCGCTTCGAAATCCTTAGGTACATGTGTAACCGAAAGATAGATGATGTGCATACCAGATTTGGTACGGAAAGAGTCCACTTTGTCGAACGTCAATTCGGGTGCCTGATAATGCTTCAAATGCCTGTCTAAAATTCCACGGAAATTAACACCTGCTGGCATCTCGTCGAGAAACGCCATAGTGATATGGTGCCAGGCACGTTGCCACCTGACATCAACGCCCTTGCACGCATCTCGCAGTTCCTTAAACCACAGAGCATCATAACGCACAGGCACCTCTATTTCCAAATAACATTTCATCATCATTCATTACAAATACAAACTAATGCAATACCTAAGATGGTATGGGACGTTTCGTGGGTGGGGACTATAGGTTTTTGTAGTAGTTTTGGATTTTCTTTGCCATTAGCTTTCGGCGGGAGGCGAGGAAGTCGGGGTAGTTGGAGTAATCCATATCCACGATTGATTCGGGTATGCAGTTTTCTTGCAAATTTTGGCGTAGCGTGGCTGTGTCGGCAATGTTGCCATATAGCGTTTTGCCATTTTCACAAGCCTCGATGGCGTTTTTGAAATACACGTTTGGCGCATCGTCGGATATGCCCTTGTTCACCTGTGTGTCGAGATAGGTGAAGTTGGCAATCTGATTATACAGCCTCTTCTCATCATAGCCATTTTTGCGTAAATACTGCTTGGGGAAGATGTGGTGCACATCGCCCATCAGCGTAATCAGATAGCCTACTTTTGTGCCATTGCTGAACAGCGCATTGTTGCCCTCGTAGATTTGTGCGGCAAGAAAGACATTGAAGAATGGACTGTTGATAACTTGTGTCTCAAGGTTTTGTACAAGACCCACATTCCAAAAAGTGTCGGAGAGTTCGGCTTCTTCCACCTCTTTGAAGAATGTCAGGAATCCTTTTTCACGAATACGCCTGATGTCAAAGTCCATTTGTGATTCTGGAGAGCCGATGTAGCGGCTTGTGAGTGTTGACATCACAAACCACTTTGCCACATAATGCTTAATTTGGCTCTTTTCTATTGCAGGATCGTTGTTTAGCAAGAGATATAGCGTGTATGCAAAATCCAGTGTCATTTGAGAGTTAATCAACTTGTTGGAAATGAAGCCGGCGGTCTTCATGCCGAGTACAAAGTTGGAGAACGTGTATTGGCTCATGAAGTCAATCACACCGTCGCTCAACTTTGCGAACGATTCTTCGGCAATCGTCTCTCGATAATCGCGTGTTTCGAAATCACGTCCACCGAGTAAACTTACGAGGTCTTTCAACTTCGCACGGCCGAATTTATACATAAAGGCGATGCGCAAGATGTCGTTGTAGTCGGGGTCGAAAATCGACTCTCTGTCATCTTTCAGCCACTTTAATTTTTCAGCGTACCGTGTGCCCATAAATGCCTCATCCTTTGCCATGTCGGCATACCAATCAGGCTCCACAGCCAAATGAGAGAAGTAGTCGATGGCCTTGCGCAGTGCGTTGCCGCCGTATTCGGTGTTGGCAGCAATTTTCGACATGGCGAAGTCGGCTTGATTCAACTTTGCGCCTTGACTATTAATGCGGATAAAAATCTCCGTCACCTCATCAATATTCAAGTCTTTGTCAAGAGTGATTACGCCAATCTGACGATTCTTTATATCCAGCAGTCGCATCAGTATTTTATTCATCTGCGAGCCATTCACATCGGGATTCTGCAGGCAATACTCGTTCACAAACTCCCACTGGTCGAAGTCGGGCTTAAACAGTTCTGCGATGTCGGAAATCCATTTCTTGTCCTTCAACACAGCATTATCTTGCACTTTAAACACCTCTTCATCGTTTTCTACCGAGGCTTGGGGATTGAAGGCAATTTTGATTCTGCGCTTCTTGAAATCACTGCCCAGCACCTCCAGCCCCACAATCGAGGTCATCAATGCCGTGACACGCTGTTGACCGTCAATCATAATCTTCTTGCCGATTGACATCGAGCCGTCTTTCAATCTCATGTCGGGGCTTTGTGAAATAATCAAGTAGCCAGTAGGATAGCCCATATAGAGCGAGTCGATTAAGTCTCTCACCTGTCGAGGTTTCCACACAAAAGGGCGTTGGATTTCGGGTATGGCGATTTCGCCCGACTTTATGTAGCTTAAAATCTGCTCAAGTGAAACATTCGAAGCATTATATTTTTCAGTCATAATTCCTGTTCGCTATTTAAGATTCATGTAGCAAAATCGCATCACATTGCACATGGCAAAGATGCAACATACAAATATACAATTTTACATTCACAATCACGAAAGAATTGAGCGAATAATTAAATCCAAATCGGTCATTGGGCGTGTAATGATTTTTTAGGATACTTCTTGCGGTCTTTCTGCTTTTATAAGATGCCTTTCACTTGTTTTTAATTCGTAATAGCTCGCTATCGCTCATTAAAAGACAATCAAATTTCATTCTTCTAAAATTCCGAAAAACCACAAGCCCTAATGACCGATTAGGGTTAAATGTGCTGACAGGTTAAAAGGGGAAGTTTATGTGGAGATGTTTTTTTTTGAGGGGATTTGTGTAATTATCAATGCGTGTTCGGGATTTGTGTGAATTATGAAAGGGGGGATTATTTTTGGTGGGGGTGGAGGTAGGCGAGGGTTTCGGTTAGGATTTCGGGGTGGAGGAGTTTGGTGGCGGCGATGTAGAGGGGTGCGGCGATGGCGATGCGCGCCACGAGGATGATGGGGTGGCTGGATATCCAGAAGGTGCAGAAGTAGGTGGCAGCCATCACGCCTGCCGAGATGAGCATGAAGGGCATCACGTCGAGCAGGGTGTGGACGAGGCGCAGGCCGATGAGGCGTTTTGCCACCACTTGCCACGCCAGTAGCCACAAGACGATGAATGCGGAATAGGCAATGACCATCACGGTGAGTCCCATCGATTTAAAGGCGAAAATCACTGCCACTTGCAGCACAATCTGCGCCACATTGCACCAGAGGTAGAGGTCGCTGCGGCCGCTGCTGATTGCCAAATTCTGATACATGGTGTAGAACGGCACGAATGCGCCCGCCACGCACAAGATGCGCAACAGCGGTATGCTGCCCACCCATTCGTCGCCGATGGTGCACAGAATAAATTCCTCTGCCACCAGCGCGAGGCCGAACATCAGCGGAAACGACATGAAGGCGGTGAAGCGCATCATCTTCCTATACACGCGGCATCGGCGCTCTCGCTCATCGCCAGCCGCCACGAGCACGGTTTGCACCACCTGCCACAGCGTGTTGGCAACGAAGGAGTTTGCCATCGTGTTCCACTTGTAGGCTTGCGTGAAGTTGCCCACTTGCTTCATGGGGAAGTAGCGGCCGAAAATAAAGGTGAGGATATTGCTGCTGAGCGTGTTGATGATGTTGGTCATCAGGATTTTCACGCTGAAACTGAACATTTGCCTTACCGGTCCGAAGTCGATTTTGAGCATCGGTCGCCAGTCAACCACGGCGTATCTGCCGATGTTGAGCACGGTGATGTAGATGATTTGCTGCCATGCCAAACTCCAATAGGAGTAGCCGTTGAATGCCAGCGTGATGCCCGAAACGCCCGACACTGCCAGCGCCAAACAGCTGATAAACGCTTGTTGGCGGTTCATCAGGTTTTTGTTCATATACGCGGCGTGGGCGATGCCAAACGAGGAAATCACAAATCCCAAAAACACGAACCTTGACAAATCGACCAAGGCTGGCTCATGGAAGAAGTCGGCGATGAGTGGCGCGCAGCAGAATAGCACGCCATAAATGATGAAACTGGCAATCACGTTGAACCAAAACACCGAATTATAGTCGCGTGCCGTGGGGTTTTTCAGGTTGATAAGCCCCTGTGTGAATCCGCTGCTCTGCAAGTTGCCGGCAATGAGCGTGAAAATGGTGAGCACGCCCACCAAGCCATATTCGCCCGGCGTGAGCAAGCGCCCCAGGAAAATGCCGATGAGCAAGTTCAGCACCTGCATGGTGCCATTATTCATCGCGCTCCAAAATAGATTTTTTGCCGTTTTGTCTTTCAGAGAGTCTGCCATAATCGTTTCGCTTCACACGGCTCAGCCGCCAACAAGCAGCCCAACCAGAATGCAAAGTTACAAAAACTTTCGCGAAATAGAAGTTTTGTAAGAAGTTAGAGATTGGAAATTAGAGGGTATCAGTGGCTATTTAGTGGGGGGATAGATTATGTAATGTGGTCGAATCGTGAATGGAATCAAAAACAAAAACATAAAAAACAGCCTTGGAGCAACGTGGAATGCTTCGCATTTGGCGGTGCGACTGTGCGCTTTGCGTCATTGGAAACGAGTTTCCATGCCGCCAACCACACAATCCCTCCGCCACCCTCTTACGAGGGCCTTCCACATTGCACCAAGGATAAAAACCGCTCGCCGTTTCACGGCGAAATTTCTAACCAATATATTCTAATCTAATCAAGTATACATACAAACTCCCAAGCCTGTAGTTGACTTGGGATTATTTTGAATGTCAATATTGTGGTATAATGAACTCTTCCAATATTACTGCAATATCAGTCGTACTATTCGACCTTTTTTGCAGTATATATTGTATGAGCAATTACTTCTTATTGAATTCCTGAATCTCCGAAATCATATCCTTGACCTCCTTATTTATTTTCAAAAAGTTGGCGTACAAGATACGTTCTTTGGCTTCTACAGAAGGGAATTTATAGAATTTGGGAAGTGGGTATTTGGCATAGTCTTTTTCTTCGTTGCCAAATACCTGAAAATTGTGATTTATTGGCAGAAGGCTATGCGCCTAAGATGGCGAGCGCACACTATTTCAACGCCATGTTGTAGTTGTAGTAGCGTTTGTTGCCAGTTATGTCTTCAAGCACACGCAGGAATGGTGGAAATTTCACCGCTTCGCCTTCTGCCACGTCTTTGGTTTCGAGAATCACGAGTCCCTTGCATGGGGCTTTGTAGCTGTCGAGTTCGAAGTATTGGCCTTTCCATATAAAGCTGCATCGCGTTTTCTCGATAGTTTGGCGATATGGGTCGGCTTGCTGGAGCAGCGATGTATAGAGGTTTTTGCTGATTTGGCGCTCAGTCACCAGTTGCTCATTTTGCGAAATGCGCTTGGTGGTAGTGTGAATGAAGAACGACTTTCCTTGCCATTCGCGGCGGCGCAGACGCACCTCGCAGTTAGGCTCTGCCACAAGGTAGGTTTGGGTGATTTCGCTCTTCACGGCACCCTCAATCTCGCCTTGCACCTCCACAATGTATTTACGGCTTTCCTCAATGGGTTGAGGCAGCTCAAGCACGTTGGAAATCTCTTGAAGCACACGGCGGAGCTTGTGGTCGAAGTCCTCGTGATTATTAATCACACGCAAATGTGGGTGACCAGCCCAAGCGGCAATCACACGCTTGTCGAGCGAGCGAGCCAGTTCCAGCCCCTCGGTGCGCACCTCGTTAGAGGTGGTGTTGTAGAATTGCTCCGCACCGTCGGCAGCCGACACCAGGTGGAGCACCGCATCGTATGATTCGCGAAGTTCGGTGGAATTTGTGCCGCACAAATTGGTGATTTCGGTCCACATTTCAGGTGGCAGATATGCCGAAATGTCGAGTGCACCACGGTCGCAAATCACCACGGTTGGCTCCTCGCATTGCTCCGCCATCTTCATAAATGAACGTTCCATAGTCATCTGAATTTCAAGCGTAGCCTTTTCTCCTTCGTAGAAAAGTGCCTTGTTTTTAGTCAAATAGTCCATGCCGGCTTGAAGGAAGATAGTGGGCACTTCGGGTACGGTGAACACCTTATAGCCACGGCTCGAAAAGTGCTCTATAATTTTCACTAAAGCGGTAGTCTTACCTGCGCAGGGTCCACCTGTGAGTACGATTTTCTTAATATTGCTCATCAATCTTAGTTTTCATGTGTGATGTGAAAGTTCAAAATTACGCATTTTTCCTGAAACAGCCCTTCAATCTGCAATATAATTTCATCACCACACAAAAAAAATCCGTGCAAATCGGTGGGCGATAGAGGGAAACACGGATTTGCACGGATTTTTCGGATTTGTGTGTGGGGCATTAGAAGCCTACGCGGTGGTGTGTGGTGGTGCCGATGCGTTCTTCGTCGCAGTAGGCAATGATGTCGTCGAAACTGAAGTCGCAGTCGTTGATGATGGCGTTCACCTTCTGCTTGCGGCTCACATTCTCGATTTGTCCGCCGCTGAAGTCGTAGGTTTTCGCCAGTTGCAGCGCTTGGGCATCGGTGAGTTCGGGTATCATCGATTGCCAGATGCGGCTCTTTGCCTCAGCCGATGGACTGTCGAACTTTATTTTGTAGAGGAAGCGGCGTTCGAATGCCTTGTCGAGGTTGGTGGTGAGGTTTGTAGTGGCGATCATGATGCCCTCAAACTTTTCCATTTCCTGCAAAATGATGTTCTGCATGGCATTGTTCATCTGGTCCACCGAGTGTTCTACGTTGGTGAAGCGTTTGCTGAAAATGGCGTCAGCCTCATTGAAGAGCAAGATGGGTGTTTTTTTCAAGCAACTCGCCTTTTTGCGGTATGTGTCAAACACGTTGCGCATGTTTTTCTCGCTTTCGCCCACAAATTTGTCCTTGATTTTATCTACATTCACCTCCATGATGCAGCGTCCGGTTTGGCGTGCCAACTGATACACCGTTTCGGTTTTGCCGGTGCCTGGCGCACCGTAGAAAAGGCAATTTAAGGCAGTGCGCATACCTGCCTGCTTCATGCGTTTGCACACATTTTGGTAGTGATCTTCGGTGAGCAGTTTCTGCAGGTGCGACACTTGCTTTGCCTCCCGGTCGTTGTAGAACAGCGGTTTTTCCGCCAGGTCCTCATAATTCAGGAGTCCCTTATTGGTGCGGGATTTGAACACGTCTTCGATGTCGAACTCGGCAAGCACTTCTCTTTTCACCTTGTCGGTAATCTGCAACTGGTCGGCAACTGCCATGCCGTCGCCTTCCTTAAATTCCACCAACCCTCGCTCTTGGAGCAGGTTGCGTCCCTCGAAGATTTCCTTGTGAAATTTCGGGTAATCATGGCCCTTCGTCATGTTGTGGATAGATAAGAGCTGGGTGGCGGTGGTTCTGTCGTAGATCACGGAGTGGCACATCAGCACCAGCACGATAAATTCCAGCGGTGGAAGATGCAACTCGTTGATTTCCGACACGCAGGTGAGGTGTGTGTTGGTTCTGAAATATCTTTTGAGCATCTCCACACCATCGGCGTAGTCAAGTTCGAGTTCTTCCATGGTTTCGAACACATTCTGCACCTTGTCCACTAATTCGTCGTTGGTGTATTTTTTGTCCCACACTGGCACAAACTCCTTGTCGGTTTGGAGAGCGTCATCGGTTGCTTCGGTGATGCGATAGTTGTTTTCTCCAAGCATATTTCTTCTGTACATGATGCCTGCTTTCTCCAGCGCACGGCATTGGCGGAAATAGCTGCTGGCGCGCACATGCGAGCATGAGAAGAAGTCTGCCACATCATTCACATCCAATCCCGAAGGGTGCTCAACCCCCACAGCCAGCATCATCGCCTGAGTGTCGGTAATGTGGAAGCGTGCCGCCAGCTTGTTGAGCATTGGCTGGCAGGTTTCAATGGTGCGCTTATTGAAGCGACTGTCCTTCAGTCGCTCAGTCAGCATTTCAATTAAATCAATTGCGTTGCACTGCTTCAATTCCTCTTCCGAAACGGGTTTCAGTTGTTTCTCCATTTGTTCAGGTTCCATCTCGTTGTTCACTGTGCTTGCTCTTTCCATACCTTGCATGTTATTTGCCATTTTGATAAGATTTAATTGTTGTTGATTTGTTTAGATTCTGTGTTTCTCTCCTTTGTGAGCCGGGCGAGAAGGCTTACCATTCGATTTTGCGGTCGCGCTTGCGGTTATACACCTTTTTTGAAACGTGTACTCGAACGAACGACACAGCACGGCCGTGGCTGGCGATCTCGTCGGCGCGAGAAGCCTTTCGCCATGCGCGCACATACTCGTCGAGTGTGCCCACCACTTTTTGCGATTTCTTGTTTTTCTTGCTCATGTGTGAAATGATTGTTTTTTTGTGGAATTGCAAAGGACGATACATATAATAGTACCGTTTTGCAAAAATTCAAAGTTGTAGTTGTTAAACGGTTCAATAATTCCTTTTGGCAAGAGCCAAAATCATCTCTGTTCCCCATTCCACTGTGAATGGGCGAAAGCTATGAATAATATCTTATAAAAGTTGGACAAATGTGTTCTTCGAATAGTGAAAGACGTGCTTTTCTAATCGTGACGCAAAAGTAGTAAAAAGTTTGGATTTCGCAAATTTTTCAGTGCGAATCTTTGTTAAAAGTTTGCGATGATTGGGTGGATTGTTGTACATTTGTATAATGTATCAATTTTTGGGCAAGGACATATCGACGCATTTGACGGATTTGGCGGCGCAGGGCAACAAGGAGTTTGCCGCGATGCTCAATCCTGACGTTGACGGTGTGTTGGGCATTCGCATTCCCCAACTTCGCCTGCTCGCCAAGAGCATTGCCGCCGACAGGTCTTGGCAAGAATATGTGACATCTGCCGACACCGAATTTATGGAAAGCCGTATGCTGCACGGCATGGTGATTGGCTATGCCAAAGGCATCACGCTCCAGCATCGGTTGGCGCTTATCGCCGACTGGGTGCCACGCATCAACTCGTGGTCGGTGTGCGACTGCGTTTGCTCCACTTTCAAGCTGAAAAAGAGCGAGCGTGGGCAGTGGTGGCAATTCATTCAGCCCTATTTCAAATCAAAAGAGGAATACGAGATACGCTTTGCCGTGGTGATGGCGCTGCGCGAGTTTGTGGATGATGATCATATCGCGCAAATTCTTCACATGATCGATGCCATTCGCCACGAGGGCTATTATGTGAAGATGGCGGTGGCGTGGCTGGTGTCGGTGTGCTATGTGAAACTGCCGCAACCGACGATGCCGTATCTGAAAAACAACCGCCTCGACGATTTCACCCACAACAAGGCACTACAGAAAATTTGCGAATCGCTGCGTGTGAGCGATGAGCAGAAGGCATTCATTCGCCACTTGAAACGAAAGGAGCCGCGCCGATGATTCACCCTTTCGCTTCCGCACTACTGCGATGGTACGCCCAACACGGCCGCGACCTGCCATGGCGGCACACCACCGACCCATATCCGATATGGCTCAGCGAGGTGATATTGCAGCAAACGCGCATTGAGCAAGGGCGCGACTATTGGCACCGCTTCATGGAGCAATATCCCACCGTGGAGCAGCTTGCCGACGCCAGCGAAGATGAGGTGCTGCGCCTCTGGCAAGGGTTGGGCTACTATAGCCGTGCCCGAAATCTGCACACCGCAGCCAAGCAAATCAAGGAATTGGGCGGTTTTCCCACCACGCTCCACGACATCAAGCAGCTCAAAGGCGTGGGCGACTACACGGCGGCAGCCATCGCCTCGTTTGCCTTCGGTGAGGCGGCTGCAGTGGTCGATGGCAACGTGTATCGCGTGCTGAGCCGCCACTTCGGCATCGCCACGCCCATCAATTCCACCGAAGGGAAAAAGGAGTTTGCCGCACTGGCGCAGGAATTGCTGCCCGAATCGCAAGCCGCAGCCTACAACCAAGCCATTATGGACTTCGGTGCCACGCAATGCACGCCCAAAAGCCCGGCGTGCGACCGTTGCCCCATTGCCGACACCTGTCAAGCACTCCATACCCATGCCGTGGATTCACTGCCGGTGAAACTAAAAAAACTCACCATCAAAACGCGCCACCTGCAATACATCTACATTCGAGTGAACGGTGAAATCGCCATTCGCCGTCGCCCGGCAGGCGACATTTGGCAAGGGCTGTGGGAGCCGCTTTTGATAGAGGACACCCCCATTCCACCATTCGACGGCACGCTCACCCTGCTTCGCCAAAAGGTGAAGCACGTGCTCACCCACCGTGTGCTGTATGCCGATTTCTATCTACTCGAAGCCACCACCAAACCCACACTTCCGCCCGAATTCATTTGGATTCCGGAGTCCGACCTCGACCACTACGCCCTCCCACGCCTCATCGAAATCCTCACCCAATCCCTCACCCCATAGCCCCCCCAAAAAAACGGTTCAGCGGAAAATTCCAAGGGATAGATTCTGCAATGTTGCCGAATCGTGAATGGAATCAAAAACAAAAACATA
>ENA-OUQN01000943-OUQN01000943.1-human-gut-metagenome-genome-assembly--contig:-NODE-943-length-19661-cov-8.867286_pt1 | contig 19661 bp, 18 predicted proteins | sample MGYA00237950_ERZ548832 | MGnify/ENA primary metagenome ERZ548832 (study PRJEB26490, sample SAMN05194703) | human gut metagenome | biome: terrestrial biome; feature: human-associated habitat; material... | reverse complement strand
CGACTCATAAATCTACCCTTAATCGTGTATTGGATGATAGTTGCGGATTTTAGGTAAACAATATTTTTATTAGGGCATTTCAGATTTAAATGATTAAAAATGCCGGCATAACACTGTCCAAACAGACACACACAATTTATAATATAAGCATTCTGTTTTATCGCTTCTGTAAACTGATGTGGACAAATAACCTCTTTTGCATCAATTCCATGTAAAGATCCATGACATGAAGATATAATAAATAAGTTTTCGCTTTCTACATTTTTAATATACCCATAAACGTCTGCTGATGCAATTACTTCAAAATTATCAAAGAACTTGATGTATCCTATCAACTCGTTTTTGGGAATATCCGAGACAATAACCTGTTTTTCATAGGCTACGTTTTTATTACATGAAAATAACAATGCACAACGTGCAATATCTTGAAGAAATCTAACATCCAAATTATCACTAGATGTTACTATATAAACGAAAGCTGTAGAAACCGATATTTTCATAATTCGCCCTTAAATGATTTAGAAGAAAGCACAAAACCTTCGAAAAAGATTTGACTTTTTATTACAATAGTTTCTCCACTCGTCAGCTTTCTTATTATATTCCCATCTTTACGCAACAGAAATTTTTCTCTTGGAGTGCGTAAAAGGTACTTCGCTGTTTTTTCTTTTTCATCAGCAATATTATACAATGACCATGCTAACATACAGATTGCTCGTTTTATATTGGATGTAAGAACTGGAAGTTCCGATAGAGGTATTGTTTCTTGTTTCATAAAATCATTATTTATAGTTGGCATTCTTGATAAAAACATTCATTGTTTTCTTTTTCAAAGGGAAGTCTTTTATGCTGAATTTTTCGCCCAGCATTTTGTTGAATTCGGGAGTATAGAAGTCCATGAACCCACCCTGAGAGGTGAAGGTTAATTCGCCAAAGTATATTTTTCCGTCTATGTTGTATAGATCAACACGAAGTTCAGGGAAACCTTTTGATAGCTTCTCTGCTATTTCCACCATTTTATCAAAGTTTTTTGGCTTAGGGATTATATCGCCTTTAAGATAATCTGAATTAAATACAGAAAATTCAGGATGTGCATTCCAGTCCATGTCGTATGTCATCACATGGGCACTGTTGCCACCTGCACTACGGTCATTGCATATCCATGTGTAGTAGCACTTACCATTAAAGCACCACATCTTATAGTCAGTCAGCGATGTAGCGCCCTTTTCTAATGGCAACACTTCTTCCGCAATCACACAAGGCTTCATATTCTTGTAATGAGGTTCTGCATGAAGCGCTCCAATATTCTTCCTACTCAACCACTCTCCTATCAAATCAATATATTCTGCCTTTTTCTCTGGCGTGAGTTCTGATTTGCGAATGATTTTGTTCGTACCCTTTCCATCGCCATTATTTGCCTTGATAATAAAAGTTTCAGGAAGCGCATCAAAGTTCACGTCCTCTTTCTTATACCAAGTGGCATAGAGCTTCACCAAGGTGTCACCAAGACCTATTTTCTCCACATAGTCACGCACTGTTCGCTTATCAGCTAATTCTGTCCATCTTGTTGTATCAGAATAAAGCTTTGCCCACAAAATTTTCTCATTCAAACTCTGCGGATTCTTAAGGTCAAGTGCCTCTTTAAACACATAGCGATAGCGCAATTTCAATAGCAACTCTGGATAATGATTACCCAAAAACTCACAAAGTTTGATTAAAGGCCAAAATATAACTCTGCCCGATTTACTTAATGTAGGATGAAATGCCATATATTATATTCGTTTTGTATCGTTATTTTAAAATTCTTCGTTTAACGAAATCCGTTAATAGACAACGCCCCAAAGAAGGGTGTTTTATCATATTACAGAAAATATATCTGTGATTTGCTTTTCTATATGCAGCATAGTTTCGACTTATTTCCATGTGATACTGCTCAGAATTATCTTCTTTCTTAAGCATCGCATTTAGGTAGTCGAATCGCCATTCAGGCGGAACAATAGACTCGTCTACGACAACAGGTGTACAATCTTTTTCGATATGAACATACTCTACAGTTGGAGTTTCTACATCAAGGTCGAATTTCACAATAGCACCTATTGAAGTAGGTTCCCATGCCATCTCAAAAACGAAATTTCCAAGCGAATAGAATATGTATTTACCATTATACTCCTCATAACCTTGTAGCACATGAGGATGCATACCAATAATAAGGTCGAAACCTGCATCAATCAACCAATGGGCAAACTTCTTTTGCGCAGATGATGGACGATTGATATATTCGTTACCCCAATGAATATAGAGCACTTTAAATGCATCTTCTGGCAAAGATTTTAGTTCTTCTTTAATTTCTTTATACTCAGGATTATACCAGTACAGCGGAGCTTCCGTAAAATCATCAATGCGAAGACACATGCCAGTAAGGGACACCGTTTTTCCCTGATGCCTCATTATAACAGACCTCTGCTTATTAGTCCCGAAACATATTGAACCATAACCGTATATTGCGTCATACGTTTGTTGATATGCCTCTTTTCCATGTTGCATTGCATGATTGTTTGCAAATCCGTACACATCAAAGTGCTTAAGCTTCTCTAACACTTTTGGACTAACCCTAAACGCATTCCCAGCAAAGCCAGTCTTATCTGTCACATTTGAAGCCACACCCTCAAAGTTGCCAATCCAAAGATCGTTTGCACTTCTGTTAAGTTTGCGGAAAGGGTCAAAACCATCGGCTATCCTAGTACCGATTCCAAAACCAACATTGAAATACCAATCAGTAAGATTTATATCTCCTGTAAATACTAACATATTCCTATTTTTTCTAATAGTTTGTCTGATACTACATTCATAATGTCAAAATTCATCGCTGAATTTTGGCACAATATACTCATTAACTCAACAGACTTCGGATTATTTATCATCGTTTCCATAGCATCAGCAAGAGCCTCTATTGTATTTTCTTTCAAAATAACACCAGTTTTACCATCTTCAATAATCTCTGCATTAAGACTCCAATCTGTCGCAATCACAGGAAGTCCCGACACAAATGCGTCTATAATAATTCCAGGAAAACCTTCTCCATGCCAATATGTGGGGAAAAGCATGGCATCATATTTTGCCAGTATATCATAATTTTTTTGATTTCGTAAATCTAAGAATCCCTTATATGATATGTTGCTAATAGTAGAAATTTCATCCTTGAATAGAAATTCATACTCTGCCTCAAAGGGGCCATAAAAGTCTACAATAAATTTTTCACTGTACTTCATGTTGAGAAGCTTTACTGCCTCTATAATTGTGTTGCAGCCTTTCTCTGGAATAATACGAGAAAGAAACACAAAGCGCATCTTATCGCCAGTCTTTGTCTTGATAACTGGCAAATAGTCAATACACTTAAAATTCGGAACATAAATAGTGTTCTTGAATCCAACCTCCTCAAAAGTTTTCTGCATTTTTTTCCCTTCAGCCAAGAAAACATCAACTATTTTAAAAGGTTTTACTTTAACTTTACCCTCTTTTATCCAATCAGCAATACTACCTCCGATAATCCAATAAATTATAGAACGTTTTCTTGGAAATAGCGACATAATCTGCAATACTCTATAACTACTCATATTATTTGTAGCTATTATGTATTTTGCATTTGGATTTAGCAAAATGAGAAATACTAATTTTACAAGAACCAAGGGATTTTTCCTCCAATTTTCAGTATCAACCGAAACCACATTTATGTTTTTCTTATGGAAGTAATTCATCAAATGGTAGTTTTTAGCCGAAGCTCCATTTTGCGGCACTCTTCCGCCACCAGCTGGTCCAATAAAGATAACTTTCTTATTCATATTTATCTAAATGATTTATTCTACGATGTTATTTACGTACCCTTCTGTTGCCCAATCTCTATGCTTTATAACACAAGGATTGCCAAACACCACGGAATGTGAAGGTATATCGACGTTTACGAAGCTGTTGGGAGCTATCAGTACATCATCGCCTATCGTCACTTTTCCCACTATTGCCGAATTGATGCCAATCCACACCCTATCGCCTATCGTGGGGTAACCTTTGCGAGGGCCACGGTTCACTTGTCCGATAACCACGCCCTTGTGAATGTTGCAGTTGCGTCCAATTTTTGCTCTACAATTTATAGTGATATTATAGGCATGACCTATATAAATACCCCCCCCAACTTGCTGGTTCGCCGTCAGTTCAAGACCTCTACGATTTGCCCAAATGCGAAACAGTGCCTTGTAGCAAAAGCGCGCTGGTGCAAATGTGGCAGTTGCTGCTTTGCGATAAAGGTAGTGAAACACTCTCATATACGCCTCTGCCTTACCGCCATATCGTGCGATATCGGCATGATACAGTTCTTTAAATTTGCTCATTTCAAGATATTATAAGCGGTCGATTAAATCTACATACGAATTAAGGAAAGCCTCTTCCGTGTTGCGCGTCATGCATAGCTCACGGTTGCGCTTCCCCATCTCTTGTCTTTCTGCAGGAGAAAGTGCCACCATCTTCCTTACTGCATTCACAATTTCATCCTCATTCTCCGGATTGAAAAGGAATCCATTCACGCCTTCCTCCACGATATACGGATTTTCATACACGTTGCTACACAAGATAGGCAACCCACACGACATAGCCTCTGCCACCACATTCGGATAGCCCTCATAGAGGCTTGGCAGGCAGAAGATATCAGCCTTGCGATATTCCTCCTCTATCTTTTGGTTGGGGTCGTGCAGCGTAAGGTAGTCGTCGATATCAAGTGCGCCATACAGCTTCTCCACTTCGGCATAGTAGGCGGCATTGTGCTTCTTGTCGCCATACCAGTCGAAATGCACCTTTAGGCCCATATCCTTCACCATGCGAACCGCCTTCATGTAGGTCAGCACATTTTTCTGACCTGTGTATCGAGCCACCGTCACAATGCGCAACACATCGTTTTGCACAGGCACGGCTGCTGGAGTGAAGCGATTCACATCCACAAAATTGATGATGGGGTGCACCTTTTTGCCGAGAAACGGAAAATGACTGCGGATAAACGTCCCCTGACTGTTGGAGTTGGGCACAATGGCATCAGCCATACGGTAGAGATTGAATTGCACCTTGTCGGCACGGGTCACGCAAGTGTTGTTGTTGCGCTCCGACACCACCAACTTAGCCTTACACAGCAGCTTCGCCAAACACATCGTCTTATTCACCGACGGCAAAAATGAAATCACCACATCGGGCTTGTAGTGGCGCACATACTTCGCCGCACGAATCACACGAGCGTTGTGGTTCCACAATTCTGGCACAAACTGATAATCCACGCCATTCTGCCTGAGGTATGGTTCATAAAACTGATTCTCAACGTATGTAATCAGTCGGCAGGGATATCCAGCCTTGGTCAGCATTGAAGCCAGTCCGCAAATTTGCCGCTCGGCTCCCCCCGACCCTAAATTTTCCGTTATTAATAATACCTTCTTCATTTCCTAATAAACTTATCAAAAATTTATTCATCTTCTTGGTCTTGGCAATGGGCGAGGCAGTAGCCAAATGTAGTGCACGCCATCATTGAATATTCAGTGTACGACATAGAGAAGATGGTCATGACAAAAAATGAAATAAAACAGAGGCTGAGCACCAGTCTTGCCGTTTTGTTATGCTTCGTGTTCCATATCGTTTTCAAGAAGCAAAGCCAGTAGAATGCATACGCCACCAGTCCAAGCACGCCTTGATTGATGGCTATCTCCAACCAGTCGTTGTGAGCATAGTTGATATAGATGCCCAGAGTGGCATTTGCACCATTGCCGAAGATGAACTTAACATTGTCGGTCTCATTTTTAAAGTGATTCCAAAAATGCTCATAAATCGCATCACGGCCACTTGAGCCGCCTTCTTCGGTTTGTGCAATGCGCGCCATGAAATAGTCCGACGTTTCCATCATATATCCCACGATATACACGCCTGCTATCACAATTATGGCAGAAAAAATCAGCACTTTCGTTCTCGACATGCTCTGGTGATACCTATAGTTGAAGTACAAGAAATAAAGCATCAGCAACACGCCCACGATGATTGCGCCACGCTTCATGCCCATCACAATAAATGCCATGCAGAAAATCATCATTCCATACTGAAGAAGGCTTTTGTGACGGAATAAAGCTACAGAAGGAATCAGTGCCACAAACAGATAACCCATATTATTGGTCACTTCGTCCACATCCGTTCCCTCAAGAAGCATCTCATGAATGGTGGTCATCTGGTAATCAATAAAAATAAACACAGCTGCACCCATAAACACGAATATCCACCTTTTCAGCAATTTCTCGGTGAGGTATTTTTTTGTGGAGAAATAGTAGAATGTGTAGATATTTGGAAGTGATAGAAATATACTTTTCAGAAACGAAAAGTTACTCACCGTTCCATCGCCAAATCGCTTTGCCTTAACCACATAATGATGGTCGCTAAAAAGCAATACCAATCCATATACCAAGAAGATGAAAAACAGCAAATTCAGCCCCTTAAAATAAACGGGCTTTCCCTTCATCGCCACCACCTTCATAGTGTAATACAGCCCCATCAGCATGGTGATGAGCGCTATCATTTGCGAGAGCACAGTGCCACCCGTAGGTATCATCGTGCCCTGCATCGAGTAGAACGTAAGAAGCGATATATATATGTTACACGGATTCTTTAAGAATTTCCACATTTGTCATGTATGGTTATAAATGAAGTGCACGTTGTGATGTTGAGCACAGCTGATTTTTATTGGTTTTTTCCCCGTTGGCAACGGTGCTTATGACTTGCGCTTGGCTGGCAGCGTCAGCCATCCTCCTAATGTTTCATCCCATTCTTGAGGAGTAAACTTCTCAAAGCCACTGGAATCAAAAAATGTGTATTCTCCAAAGTACACTTTGCCTTCTACGCAATACAAGTCAATTCTCACATGTGGAATTCCTTTTGAAAGCTTTCTCGCAATGCTTTTCATTTCCTCGAAGTTTGACGGCAGTGCTGGAGTGACAGGGTTGTTTTCGCCACCTTGGGAAAACGGCAAGTTGTTGCCATCCATGTCAAAATAATCGAAATATGTGCCATGCGCAGAAAACCTGTCGGTTGCCACCAAAAACACCTTTGGTTCGCCATTAAAGCAATAAAACTTATAATCGCGCAAATGTCCACTTTCGTCGACCATGAATTTCTCTGCCAATATTCTTGGCTTAACATTCTTGTATGGCCATTCTCTAAGATGGGTGTAAATGCTTGTTTTCAATGAGCTGCTTAAGCGTTTAGCAGCCGACTCCTTATCCAGACTTTCTTTATCGGTGCATATCACGATACCACCGCCACCACCGCCATTGCTGGTCTTCAGCACGAAGCGATTGGGAAGCGCACTGAAATCTATATCCTCAAATCGGTTCCAAACGCCAAGCGTGGGAATCACGTGTTCTTTTCCAAGCACTTTTTCTGCCACCTTTTTTGCTTCGCACTTGTCCACCATTGGTGTGTATTCGGGCTTTCTGTTGTATAATTTGAGCCACTGAAGTTTCTCGTTGAATGTAGTGGGATTCTTCAGATTTAAGCCATAGCCCATTTTCAGGCGGAACATAATCTTCAAATACAGCACATCAGGAAGCCATGTTCCGAAATGTGTGAGCAACGCAATACCGAGCACGCTCGGTTCTTTAAAGTAAGTAGTTATTTTTAGCATATAATTTGTTGTTTTTTATCAGTTTTGCTTTATAGTCGGCTTAGCAATTTCACAAGCCTTTGTGCCACCATATCAGTGCGTCCTTCCTTGTCGTAAAGAGGATTAAATTCCACGAAGTCGATCGACTTCGTTTTATTTTCGTTTAACACTAAGTTCAATATCTTATGTAGTGTCTCTTCCGTAATACCATCCACTTCAGGCACGCCAGTTCCGGGGGCTATTGATGGGTCAAGCACGTCGATATCCAAGCTAATATGAATTTGGTTGAATCGTGAAATGAAATCGCCCACCGCCGCCAACGTCTTGTCCAAGTCAGAGTTAACGAAATCGCTTGTAAGCATTGAAATGTGGTGGTCATTAACCAATTCGCGCTCATACGGGTCAAGGCTCCTTGCACCTACATATAGCATATTGCCCACAGGCAGGAGCTTGTCCGTGTATCTCCCCACATACTTACTTGCTCCAAATCCCATCAAATACGCCATGTGCATTCCATGTATGTGGTGAGTGGACGAGCGTTCCGAAATGTTGCAGTCGCCATGTGCGTCAATATAGATAACGCCCACTTCAGGGTTAAACTCTAACACACCAGCTATCGAACCCCACGAAACGGCATGGTCTCCTCCGATTGTAATCACCTTACCTCCAGATGATAATGTGGAGTGAACCAACTCGCATATCTTACGGTTTACCTTATCGATAGCATTAAAGTACGGCATTCTATCATCATCACCTGAAACATCAGCAGGAACAGACACTTTACAGATTTCTGAATGACTTTCTTTTTCAAACAATTCAGCCAAACGCAAAGCACCATCATCTGGACCTTTTTTACAGGCACCATACCATAGCGGAGCAACAACACAAGTCATATCTTTTCACTTTTTAAATAAAATAAAAACCTATCCATAATATACCCTAAGCGAATTGTATACACTCTTTCTTTGCATCAATACGTTCTTAATCAAGCCACACTTGATACTCTATTTGTTTATCTGATTTTTCATGTGTTTTTTACACAACACAAAAGAGCCTATTCCTAACAAACCTCTACAAAGGAGCACTGTGATAGCAGCTCCAATATAAGTGAAATAATACACCAAAGGAATAGCTGCACACATACCAATAAGAGAACAAATAAATGTCAAATTTCTCAACGCCCTTTCTTCGTGATGAATTATCAAGTAGTTCGTTCCGTAAGCGTAATCCATCGCCAAAAATACGACGGATAACGATAATATTTGCATCACGATTACGGATTTTTCAAATTCGTCGCCTAACATGATTTTAATCAACCACGGAGACACTACTATTAGCAACATTGCCCCAGCTAAAGCAGTTGCCATATTTATCTTTGCATAAAAGCTATGTTTATCTGGTCGGCGAGACAAGAATGGATAGAAAGCTCGTGATAGCACTGACTGAAATTGGTAGAATATTGATGGAAATCTACTTCCTCCATCATACAATCCGTTGGCTGTAGCTCCTCCAAAGAATCCCAATAGCATCACTGAAAAACTGTTATACAAATTGGGCATCAAATTGTTGATAAACACATCTGTGCTTCCCTTGATTGTTTTCCAAATCTCACTCCAATTAGGACCATACAGTCTGTATTTCCATTTCTTCAGAATCAAAATCAACGCCCCTGTACCACATAGCAAATATCCGATTGTGGTCAGCAATGGTTGAATAAGATAATCCTCTCTATCTCGAATGAAGATAAATACCGCCACAGTGAATATCAGTTTGAATGCCAAATTAAAAATTGTGGTGTATTTCATCTTCTCTATGGCTTGGAAAAACCAATCAGGAAAAAGAATGTAACCAGGAACAAGCAAAAAAGTTATCCAAATAATAGCAGCATTTTCTTGAAAATACGGCACTATAGAAATTGCAATAAATAACAGCAAACCTGAAAACACCGTCAGCAAGCATCTTGCCCATAACACATTACTGAAAATTCTTGATACCTTCTCCTTGTCATCTCTATTTTGAGCTACATCGCGTGTGGCTGTAAGGTTAAAACCCCAATCTGATATTGTTTGAATCCACACAACAATTGCTGACGCAAATGCTATTTTTCCAAAGCCATCAGCACCAATCACTCGTGCAAGATATGGCATTGTTATAAGTGGAAACACATATCCAGCAATCTGCAAAAGTGATAAATACCCGAAATTTGCAAAAACGGTTTTACCATCCTTGCTGTTACTTATCCGTTTCTTTATTCCTGAGATTTTACTCATTTCAAATGATTAATTCAAATTCCCCGCTCATTTCACGCTACTTATCACATCAGCTGTGATCCAAACTTCGTTTTTCTAACGAAAACAGTTAATAACAACGATGTTACCAGTGAAATGGCGAATGCAATCCATGGATATAAATATGGATTAACATTTTGTGATAATTTGGTTTGCCCAATAAGTATTAATATAAACTGTTGGAAAATATATACACCAAAACAGCTATCACTAAGTTTGAGCAATAAGTTCCATTTTGATGTGTCGGAGTGTTTAACAAGTTTTGTCGAAAGAGTCAACAATAGTGCCACTCCAAATGCGGCACATGCAAATCTTATTGATTTTGAAATGATTAAACTAATTATATGCGACAGTGCAAAATACCCCCCATTTTGAGTGGCACTTTCAATATTAATTTTCAGCACAAAGGCTAAAATGAAGCACGCAATAAGCGCAAATGCCGATTTACAATCACTGTGTTTGATTTCCAACCCATACTTCTTAACATAGTAGCCTGCATAAAAGAATGGAAAATAGTACATCGCTGTGTCAATTCTGAAAGGCAAGGGAAGAAAAGAAGCAAGCAGCATCAGCGGCAGCAACGCTATCATGCACTTTTTGGAGAATGAAAACCTCTCGGTAAGATATACGAACACGAAGCACCAAAACAGCATGGGCAAAAACCACATGTGACCAGCACCCGAAAGCACATTATATGCAATGCCCTGTATAGATTCATTAGAATCATTAAAAATCAACACATAAAGTATGCTAAACAAAATGGATGGCAAAATCAACCGTTTTAACTTCTTCGTGAAATAAGACTTTGCATTCAGAATAAGCTCTACTCCTTTTCTGCTCACCTGATACCCTAAGATATATCCTGATATGAAAACGAATGTTTCAAGCAAACACGCGTACGACAGTTTATCCACCATTCCATAAATTGGAATGTCGGGGTAGCCAGCAATTGGAGTCCATACGCCTGAAAAAACCGCAAAAGCATGATAGAACACAAGCGTAACAATCAAAAATAGCCTGATTGGAATTACTTCATAAAGAATGTTCGTCACTTTTTTCTGCATAGAAAATGGACTGGTGGTTTGCGATTTACAGTTTATTGGCATAATACTTTGCGTACCATTCGGCGAAGTGGCGTAGGCCTTCTCTAAGGCTTGTGTTGGGCTTGAAACCGAAGTCTTGCTCGAGGGGGGTGGTGTCGGCGTAGGTCACGGGCACATCACCAGGCTGCATAGGTACGAGTTCCTTGTGGGCTTCAAAATCATAATCCTTGAGAAGAACTCCTGCACGGACAAGTTCTTCCTGAAGAATAGTTACGAAGTCAAGGAGATTTTCTGGATGATTGTTGCCGATATTGTATACTTTGTATGGAGGAATAGGTAGACCATCTTCGCCGTTGCGCTTTTCGGGAGCGTGCTGCATTACACGAACCACGCCTTCCACAATATCGTCGACGTAAGTGAAATCGCGCTTGCAGTTGCCGTAGTTGAAAATCTTGATGGTTTCGCCTTTCACCAGTTTGTTGGTGAAGCCGAAGTATGCCATGTCGGGGCGGCCAGCAGGACCATATACGGTGAAGAAGCGAAGGCCTGTTGATGGAATGTTGTAGAGTTTGCTGTAGGCATGAGCCATCAGCTCGTTGCTCTTCTTGGTGGCTGCATAAAGCGACACGGGGTTGTCCACTTTGTCGTCGGTGGAATATGGCACTTTTTTGTTGCTACCATAAACAGATGAAGATGAAGCATATACAAGATGCTCTACCTCATGATGACGACAAGCTTCAAGTATGTTGTAGAAACCGATAAGGTTGCTCTGGATATAGGCATCAGGATTGGTGATGCTGTAACGTACTCCTGCTTGGGCAGCAAGGTTTACAACTACGGAAATATTATTTTCGGTAAAGATTTTTTCTACAGCTTCTTTGTCTGCAATAGAGGCGTGGACAAAAGTCCAGTCACGATTCAAAGCCTCTATTTCATTCAAACGTTCATATTTGATATTGACATCATAGTAATCAGTAATAGAGTCAATACCGATTACTTTAATGTCCTTCACATCGTGAAAAAGGCGCTTCACAAGGTTGCTGCCAATAAAACCAGCAGCACCTGTCACCAGAACCGTCTTCCCCTCAAGATTAACATTATAATCTACCATAAAAGACCTTAATCCCTTCTAAATATATCCCTTGTGTAAACCTTTTCTTCCACGTCTTTCAAGCAATCGTCAAAGCGGTTGGCAATGATGGCCTTGCTCTGTTCCTTGAACTCATCAAGATTATTAACGACCTTGCTGCCGAAGAATGTGGTGCCGTCTTCAAGTGTTGGTTCATAGATAATCACCTCTGCCCCTTTTGCTTTCACACGCTTCATAATGCCCTGAATGGCAGATTGGCGGAAGTTGTCGCTGTTAGATTTCATCGTCAAGCGATATACACCGATTACACACGCATGTTCCTTGCTTGCGTCCCACTGACCATTTTCCGAGTAATAGCCTGCTTTGCGGAGCACTGCGTCGGCGATGTAGTCTTTGCGGGTGCGGTTCGATTCCACGATGGCCGACATCATGTTTTGTGGCACGTCCTGGTAGTTGGCGAGCAGTTGCTTGGTGTCTTTTGGAAGGCAGTAGCCACCGTAGCCAAATGACGGGTTATTATAATGTGTGCCGATGCGTGGATCGAGGCCAACGCCCTCGATGATGGCTTCTGAGTCAAGACCCTTTACTTCTGCATAGGTATCAAGCTCGTTGAAGTAGCTCACGCGGAGCGCGAGATAGGTATTGGCGAAAAGCTTCACAGCCTCGGCTTCCTTCATGCCCATGAACAGGGTGTCGATGTTTTCCTTGATGGCGCCTTCTTGCAAGAGCGCAGCAAAAGTCTTGGCTGCCTCTTTCAGCATCTCCACATCGGTAACCGATTGGATAGCTTTGTTTTCCGCCTCAAATTCGGGCTTGTCGATGATTTTAGGATAACCCACAATGATGCGGCTTGGGTAAAGGTTGTCGTAGAGTGCCTTGCTCTCGCGAAGGAATTCGGGTGAGAACAAGAGGTTGAACTTCTTCACGCCTTTCTGCGCATACTTCAAGTAGAGGTTGCGGGTGTAGCCCACCGGAATGGTCGATTTGATAATCATCACTGCATCGGGGTTCACCTCCAGCACCAGGTCGATTACCTCTTCCACATGGCTTGTGTCGAAGTAATTCTTCACAGGGTCGTAGTTGGTGGGGGCAGCGATCACCACAAAGTCGGCATCGGCGTAGGCTGCCTTGCCGTCGAGGGTGGCAACAAGGTTCAATGGCTTCTCAGCCAAATACTTTTCGATGTAATCGTCCTGAATGGGCGAAATACGGTTGTTCAACTTTTCCACCTTTTCAGGAATCACGTCCACTGCTGTTACATGATGGTGCTGCGATAGCAATGTAGCTATGCTCAGTCCCACGTAGCCGGTACCAGCCACGGCTACCTTAATTTCATTAAATTCACGCATATATTTTTCAGATTACTATTAAGTATCAATAGAAATGAGGACTATTCGGCTATCTCGAAGTCCTCGTTGTGCACATTGTTCACCGCCACGGCAAATCCACCAATGTTCATCACCAACTGACGGTCACGCTTCACTCGCACCACATAGCCCTCCTGCCCTTTAAAAAGGCCTGTAAGCACGCGGAGCCTCACATTGTCTTTAGCAAATCGCTCAAATGGCTCGCGCATGAATGTCAACCGCTCTGGCTCGTTTTGCATCACTGCCATGAATGGCTGCATCACACTGTCGGGGATTGAAGCGGGCTTTTTGGTGCTACAGTTGTTCACCAGATAATACTGAGGAAAGTTGAGTTTCAGGAATGTACTCAACTGATTGGTCGTGCCCTGCAAGAACACGAGCCCATTTACGGTAGGCTTTTCCGTTTTCACCACGCCTTTGCCGTCGGGTTTGTCTTTGTATCTAACTGTGCGATGTACGAAACACTTCGGCTTGAAATCGCCCAAAAGTTTTCGATTTTCGAGATTCTTTTCAAAAACTGCCGCCGACATGTGCTGTATGAAGATATAGCCCCATGGAGCCGCTTCCGTTTTTGGTGTGCTGGGTATTTCGATTTTGTCATCGGCGCATTCATCTTCGCTTCGTGCGGCATTCTCCTTTTCTGGCTTTTCGGCACTTGCTGCATCTTCAAAACAAGCTATTTCTCCCACTTTCGAGACCGATTCGCCAGCCCCGACTATGTGGATGCCCTTTGGTAAACGCTTGTTGTTATACACGTCGTTCACGTCGGCTGTAGAAGATAGAAGCGAGCAATCCTGCGTCATTTTCATTTTCTACTTTATGTCACTGTTGGCCCTCATCAACCTGAGTGATTGCGCCAATTTTACATTGACATTATTCATAAAATCATACAGTTAAGTATGTTTGGCCATTAACGGATGAGTAGGTCGCGACTTAGCTAAAACCTAAAGCAAGCGCAAAATACTTAGCATCGTCGCCCCCCACCATTGTGTGTGGCTTTGTGTCTTTACCCGTTCATTTATGCTTTCCCGCCATAAAGACAAAAAATAGTACTGCAAAGGTACATAATTCTCCACACATATCCTACTTATTGCCTCCAAAAGTGCCACATTTAACACAACTTACACAATAATTCGAACTGCAACTCACCCTATACCCCATTCCCAATTTTAATCATTAGTCTTTTTGCATGTTTTTCAAAATTCGCACTCTTTCCCAGTAATCGTCAATGTTCTTAAATATTTGCTTTGCACCTTCTTCTGAAAGATGATGCCCGCTGTCAATCATTTCATAACTGCTATAATAACCCGAAAACTCTTCCACATATTTAGTCCCGAACAATTCATCATACTTTCCAAAAAAGCCTTTCACAAGCATTTTCTCTTGATAATTAACAGATTTCGCTATCCAAATTTCATACGGCATATATGTCTTTATCATCTTCGTAAAAGCAGCATCTTGCTTCACCAGTTTACACAGCTCTACCGGTGGATTCCAACATGGATTGATGACAAATCTCGGAATCCCATTTAAAGTTAAAGTGATGAATCCCCCAAGACTCGAACCAATCACCAAATCAATCTTGAATTCGTCAATAAAATTCAAAATTTGCTCCCTTGCGTGCGAACAGTCTGCCTCATCATAATCAATTGAAAACAACTTATACCCCTCCGGAAGCGCACTCAAAACTCGTTTATACCCTCTCCCATACGCAGAACCTCGAAACCCATGAACATAAAGCACTCTTTTCATATTCCAATCAATTTTAAAGTCACATACAATAATAGTAAAAAGTCCAAAAAAATCAATCCCCACCCACAAAACTTCTCACAAAATTAGACAACGTTAAGTAGGTTTATTTCCTATCGGAGAAAAAATCACGCCAAAACGGATTTTCGGCATCAAATATCCTGCGTTCCATAGCAGATAGTTTGTGTGGATAATCTGCGAATAGGTTATAAATTTTCACCTTGTCGAATGAAAAAAGCCACACACCTGTCTCGTCGGTATTGTCAACCCACCAAATAGTGTCGGAGGGTTTGTTTTTGTAAAATCTGCGATTAGCCATATTTTCACATGTTTATTTACGCAAATTTAGCAGTTATTGCGATATTCACAGCCTATTTCATTGCGTTTTTTTCGTCAATCGTGTAGCATGTGCTTAATCGGTTTATTATTCGCTATAATGTTATTCTGATTCCACAACGTAGGCGACACACGCACTTATCATCGCCTGCGTTGATTGCACGGTCGATGAACTTGTTGAAAAGGTCTATGCCTGTTAGCGGTTGTGAATTGCTTTCAAATTTGTATCTTTACATCGTGGTAGACAACACTGTGTAGGTCTTGCGTCTAATCTCAATGGTTGTGAATTGCTTTCAAATTTGTATCTTTACATCGTGGTAGACAACAGCAGAGGAAGCACCAAATAAACCACCAATGTTGTGAATTGCTTTCAAATTTGTATCTTTACATCGTGGTAGACAACGAAGATTGTCTACTCGCAGACAACTCCACGGTTGTGAATTGCTTTCAAATTTGTATCTTTACATCGTGGTAGACAACCCATGCGGTTTTCAGAGCCTCACTCATTGTGTTGTGAATTGCTTTCAAATTTGTATCTTTACATCGTGGTAGACAACCTTCTATCATCTAAAATTTCCTGCTTATTGTTGTGAATTGCTTTCAAATTTGTATCTTTACATCGTGGTAGACAACCTACAAACTAAACAAAATCAAACCTCTTTAGTTGTGAATTGCTTTCAAATTTGTATCTTTACATCGTGGTAGACAACTCGCACCACTTTTGCAGATATTTCGCTTCGGTTGTGAATTGCTTTCAAATTTGTATCTTTACATCGTGGTAGACAACGGCGAGAGCACGGTGATACCATCGCTTGCGTTGTGAATTGCTTTCAAATTTGTATCTTTACATCGTGGTAGACAACTTTTCCAAAGCGTGGATAAATAACTCAGTAGTTGTGAATTGCTTTCAAATTTGTATCTTTACATCGTGGTAGACAACACAAATTTTTCAAAAAAAGAAACTTTGTAAGTTGTGAATTGCTTTCAAATTTGTATCTTTACATCGTGGTAGACAACGGTAACATCCTTACCAAATATAACGTTACCGTTGTGAATTGCTTTCAAATTTGTATCTTTACATCGTGGTAGACAACTTAGATGGAATATAAGCATCAAGAAGTGAAGTTGTGAATTGCTTTCAAATTTGTATCTTTACATCGTGGTAGACAACTTAAACAAGTATAAATAGACAAAGTAGTGAGTTGTGAATTGCTTTCAAATTTGTATCTTTACATCGTGGTAGACAACCTTTATGAATCACAGACGCCACAGGGTGGTGTTGTGAATTGCTTTCAAATTTGTATCTTTACATCGTGGTAGACAACGGTCGCCTGCCGACTGACCCGTCTTCACCTGTTGTGAATTGCTTTCAAATTTGTATCTTTACATCGTGGTAGACAACATGTCGCCTTTTGTGAGCGCACGGATTTGCGTTGTGAATTGCTTTCAAATTTGTATCTTTACATCGTGGTAGACAACATACATAACCAGCGAGGAAGTGCTCGGTGGGTTGTGAATTGCTTTCAAATTTGTATCTTTACATCGTGGTAGACAACACCGAGGTGGCGAAGAAGCACCCGAATATCGTTGTGAATTGCTTTCAAATTTGTATCTTTACATCGTGGTAGACAACTTGCTGGCGTTTTTTACGCTAATAGGGTTAGTTGTGAATTGCTTTCAAATTTGTATCTTTACATCGTGGTAGACAACCCAAAGCCGATAGGAAACTTGTGCGAGAACGTTGTGAATTGCTTTCAAATTTGTATCTTTACATCGTGGTAGACAACGTCAGGTCAGTGCCGAAATCCTCAAACTTCGTTGTGAATTGCTTTCAAATTTGTATCTTTACATCGTGGTAGACAACAGTCGCATATCAGGAAAATTTAAATGGTTTGTTGTGAATTGCTTTCAAATTTGTATCTTTACATCGTGGTAGACAACTTTGGTTGTGAGCGGTCTTGACAATTTGATGTTGTGAATTGCTTTCAAATTTGTATCTTTACATCGTGGTAGACAACAAACAACAATTTTCAATGCGATGCCGAGAGGTTGTGAATTGCTTTCAAATTTGTATCTTTACATCGTGGTAGACAACTTGCGTTCTTTGCGTAGATGTCGTCAATGTGTTGTGAATTGCTTTCAAATTTGTATCTTTACATCGTGGTAGACAACATCATGCCGGTGTCGTAGTCGTTGTATTCCGTTGTGAATTGCTTTCAAATTTGTATCTTTACATCGTGGTAGACAACTGAACGGTTGTTCTCGCTCTGGTCTGGATTGTTGTGAATTGCTTTCAAATTTGTATCTTTACATCGTGGTAGACAACTATCCTACATTTCCTAATCAAGAGGCTTTGGTTGTGAATTGCTTTCAAATTTGTATCTTTACATCGTGGTAGACAACACATCTAGCATTTCTTTCGCCAATCCCCCTGTTGTGAATTGCTTTCAAATTTGTATCTTTACATCGTGGTAGACAACACCGAACTTTTCAATAAGTTCATCAGAAGTGTTGTGAATTGCTTTCAAATTTGTATCTTTACATCGTGGTAGACAACAATAAGAGGATTTACCGAATTGCCAACTTTGTTGTGAATTGCTTTCAAATTTGTATCTTTACATCGTGGTAGACAACCTCATTTGGCACATTGACCTCTACGATGTCGTTGTGAATTGCTTTCAAATTTGTATCTTTACATCGTGGTAGACAACTGACCATCTGTATTCAACAGTATATCAATCGGTTGCAAAGATTTTAGAAAAATAAAAAATGATTGTTTACTACGCAAAAGCCTCACTGATGTGGGGCTTTTTTTGTGGAGTTAATTTTCTTCGTACACACTGCATTTGGGAGGTGTGGGGAATAATTTGTAATTTTGTGGTGTAAAAAATCATTAATTTTTGAACGTAATGAAGAAAACGATATTATTGTTAGTGAGTGTGGCGGCGATGGCTTTGACTGCCGATGTAATGGCGGAAACGCGCGATGAAATCGCCAAAATTGGGCAAAATGTGGGCGCGGAAGGCAAGTTTTGCTACTGGACGGAAGGCTGCGTGCCTTTGGCAAAACTCAAGAACTTTGTGGAGCGTGTGACCAATCCGCAGAGCGACGGTTTTGTTCCGCAGTCCGACCGCGTGGCGGTGTTTGACCTCGACGGCACGCTCGTGTGCGAAACCGCCCCATCGTATTTTGAATGGATGATGTATTTGCACCGCGTGTACGACGACCCCACTTTCCACGCCACGAAAGAGCAGATAGCCACCGCCGACACCATTAAGAAGGCTGTGTACGCTCGCTCGGTGCCTGGCGATATGATGTGGACAGAAGCAATCGCGCAAAACGAGGTGTTTGCCGGCATGACGAATGAACAGTATCGCGATTACGCAATTGAATTTATGAAAACGCCAGTTGAAGGCATGACCAATTTGCAGTGGGGCGAAGCCATCTACTTGCCCATGGCTGAAGTGGTGGGATATTTAGCGGCCAACGGCTTCACCACCTACGTGATTTCGGGCAGCGAGCGTCAGGTAACACGCGCCTATGCCGATGGAGCGTTGGCGTTTGGCCGCAACCACATCATAGGCTCCGACATCTACACCTACGCCACCTCGCAAGGCAATAAAGAGGGCTGGGACTATTCGTTCAAGCCTACCGACGATGTGGTGCGTGGCGCAATGTATGTGAAAAACTTAAAGATGAACAAGGTGAGCGCCATTGTGCGCGAGATAGGCATGAAGCCGATTTTGGCTTTTGGCAATTCATCGGGCGACTTCAGCATGTTTGAATACACGGTCGCAAACAACCACTACCCCAGCATGGCGTTTTGCGTGCTCGCCGACGATGTGGTGCGCGAGTACGGCAACCCTACAAAAGCAGCAAAAATGAAATCGTCGTGCGACGCTAAAAACTGGACCACAATCTCAATGAAAACCGACTTCGCCACCATCTACGGCAAAAATGTAAATAAACAAGAAAAATAGCCCATCCTCATTATATTATATAAGGAGAACAATTAAACCCAAATCGGTCATTAGGCCGTGTAAGGATTTTTAGATTACTTTTTACGGTCTTTCGGCTTTTATAAGATGCCTTTCGCTTGTTTTTAATTCGTAATAGCTC
>ENA-OUQN01000939-OUQN01000939.1-human-gut-metagenome-genome-assembly--contig:-NODE-939-length-19737-cov-8.829845_pt1 | contig 19737 bp, 14 predicted proteins | sample MGYA00237950_ERZ548832 | MGnify/ENA primary metagenome ERZ548832 (study PRJEB26490, sample SAMN05194703) | human gut metagenome | biome: terrestrial biome; feature: human-associated habitat; material... | reverse complement strand
CCATCTGGCGCAGAAGCTCGGGGTTTTCCAGCATCGGGCAGGGACGCAGATGGTTTTTATTGAAGGGCTGGCCGTTGTGGTAGGCCATGAAGAGCGGGCTGCGGAGAATATCGAGGATGCTGCTGTCGTGGATGTTGGCGTTGGAATAATGGATAAAGACGCACGGCTCTGCATCGCCCGCCGAATTGATATGAAAATAGTTGCGTCCGCCTGCGATGCATCCGCCCACAAACTCGCCATCGTTCTGGAAGTCCATCGGATAAAACGGAATATCGCTCTTCTCTGAGCGGAGATACCGGATGCGCTCGATCATGTACTTGCGCTGAGCAGGCGTGGGCATCAGCTCTGGCGCAGCCTCGTTGCCTACCGGCATATAGTGGAAGTAGAATCCGAAGTGCGCACCCTTGTCGCAGAGCATCCGCATAAAGTGGTCGCTGGTGACGGCTTCGAGATTGTCTCTGGTATAGCAGATGGAGGTGCCAAAAAGGATCCCGTGGGCCTTGAGCAAGTCCATCGCATTCATGACAGCGGCATAGTGGCCGTCGCCCCGCCGGGCATCATTGGTAGAGGGAGTTCCCTCGATCGAGAGCATGAAGGCGATATTGCCCAGTTTTACGACCTCTTCGCAGAACGGCTCATCGATGAGGGTAGAGTTCGTGTAAATCGCAAACTGCACATCGTTGTGCTTTTTTGCCAGACGGAGAATATCCGCCTTCCGCACCAGAGGCTCGCCGCCGGTGAGCATATAGAGATAGACCCCCAGCTCCTTGCCCTCGGTGATGATTTTGTCCATATCCTCAAAGCTGAGGTTGTTTTTGTGGCCGTACTCGCCCGCCCAGCATCCCACGCAGTGCATATTGCAAGCCGAAGTGGGGTCGAACAGGATCAGCCACGGAATGTTGCAGTGGTACTTTGTGCGATTCTCGCGGATGGTCTTTGTCCCCCGGAAGAACGCCTCATAGCCAAGGTTGAGCGCCGTGGTGCGTGCCACGCTGGGCGCGGTCTGGTCGAGCACACAGTTGATGAGCTTCGACCACTTGCTGTCCGCATCGGTCAGTACTGCGCGGGCGTGCTCATACGTCTCCTCGCTGAACGAGTCGCCATAGAACTGCTTGGCGACGTCCACCATCTCGGCAAACGCCTTCTGACGGTCTTTTCTGACATGAGCCAGTGCCACATCCACCATCGTTCCGACAGCGGTACGCTGTACCTTATGGCTCAACGGCTCCAACGCGATACTCATAAAAGTCTGCCTCCTTGTGTGGGTCTTTGCCAGCCCTTTGTTTTGACAATACTTTAACATTTTTCCGACAAAGGTTCTATAAACAACAAGAGCAGGGTGATAGTTTTTCTATCATCCTGCTCTGCTTGTTCAGATTTTTATCAGTCGTCGGTTTTTGATGCTCTGCCGTCGGTGCTGAAGCGCAGCAGCGCCCGCTTCAGATCACCGTGCATCATGATGTTGAGCCGCTCGGCCATCAGGGTGGGCTCGGTCTTCATATCCCGGCGGACCCACTCCAGCACCATGCCCACCAGCGCATACTTGTAAAAATCGATGATGAACTGCTTGTCCTCTTCCTGCACCGGGATGTTTTCACGCTCTACAAACATCCGCAGCAGAGGGTCAAGCATTTTATAGAGGTACTGCTCCACCTGTTCCCTGCTTACCGAGCGGTAGACGTTGAGCACCAGCACCCGGTTGTCCTGGATGCGCTGCAAGGCGTCCAGAAGCGCCTCGCTCCAGGTCTCAAAGTTTTGGCGGCCCTCCAGCGCCTCGGCGGCATCCTCCACCAGGATCCAGTCCACCAAATCGTAAATATCCTTGAAATGGTAGTAAAAGGTCATGCGGTTCACACCGCAGTCCTCGGTAATATCGTTGATCGTGATCTTGTTCAATGGCTTTTTCAGCAGCAGCTTTTTGAGCGATGCTTCCAGCGCGCGTTTTGTCGTCTGTGCCACGAGAATGCCCATCCTTTCGCGTTTGCCCCGTTCTGTGCGGAGTTTTCCAACTTCTATCTATTATGATACCTCATCCGCCCGTGCAGGTGCAAGCACCTTTTTCGACTTTTTCATGAACTTTTTATGTTTTCTTAAGATTTGGACAGCAAAAAAGCTGCGCCGCCGCAGCGCGTCTATCAGGAGCTTTCCGAAAAGCTTTGACATTTTCTGGCTTTCCTCTTGATTTCTACCCCGGCCCTGCTTACAATGGAGACACAGAGGGGGCATCTCCCCTGTTCTTTTGATTGGGAAAGAGGTTTTTCTTATGCTGAATACCATCGGTTTCTTAGGCTGCGGCAACATGGGCGGGGCTATCGCCCGGGCCGTCTGCAAGGCGGCAGACCCGCAGAACGTCTGGCTGGCCAACCGCACCGCCGCCAAGGCAGAGGCTCTGGCCGCTGAGCTGGGCTGCAACACCACCATCAACGACGAGGTGGCAGGCCGCTGCGACCTCATCTTCTTAGCCGTCAAACCCCAGATGATGGAGGAGCTGCTGGCACCGCTCCGCTTCACGCTGGCCGAACGGCCCAGCCGCTTCGTGCTGTGCAGCATGGCGGCGGGCCTGTCCATCGCCCGCATTCAGGAGATGGCGGGCAGCGACTGCCCCGTCATCCGCATCATGCCCAACACGCCCGCTTCGGTGGGGGCCGGTATGATCCAGTACTGCACCTCCAATGTCACCGCCGAAGAAGAGGCCGAGTTCCTGAAATTGATGGCCCCCGCCGGGCGGCTGGATGCTGTGCCGGAAAGCCTCATCGACGCGGCCAGCTGCGTGTCCGGCTGCGGCCCGGCCTGGGTGTACCAGTTCATCGAGGCGCTGGCCGACGGCGGCGTGGCCTGCGGCCTGCCCCGTGCCAAGGCGCAGGAGTACGCCGCCCAGATGGTCCTGGGCAGCGCAAAGCTGGTGCTTGAGAGCGGCCAACACCCCGGCGCACTCAAGGACGCCGTGTGCAGCCCCGGCGGCAGCACCATCCAGGGCGTGCGGGTGCTGGAAGAAAAGGGCCTGCGGGGCGCGGTGATGGACGCCGTCATCGCCTCCTACAACAAGACCAAAGAGATGGGAAAGGGTTGATCTATGCGCATCGTAGTCAAAGTCGGCACCTCCACACTGGCCCACTCCACCGGGCGGCTGAACATCCGCCACACCGAAGAGCTGGTGAAAGTGCTCAGCGATTTGAAGAACGCCGGACATGAGGTCATCCTCGTGTCGTCGGGTGCTATCGGCATGGGTGTGGGCAAGCTGTCGCTTTCCGCCCGCCCTACCGATATGTCCTCCAAGCAGGCTTGTGCCGCCGTGGGTCAGTGTGAGCTGATGTACACCTACGACCGGCTGTTCAGCGCCTACGACCACACGGTGGCGCAGATTTTGCTCACCGGCGTGGACATCGAACACGCCAGCCGCCGCGAGAACATCCAGAACACCCTCACCCGTCTGCTGGAGCTGGGCGCACTGCCCATCATCAACGAGAACGACACCGTCGCCACCGACGAGATCACCTCCATCGGCGACAATGACACCCTCGCCGCCATCGTCACCTGCTGCATCAAAGCTGATCTGCTGGTGCTGCTGAGCGACATCGACGGCCTCTACACTGCCAACCCCCACACCCACCCGGACGCAAAGCTCATCCCGCTGGTGGAGGACATCACGCCCGAGGTGATGGCGCTGGCCGACGGAGCCGGCTCGGCGCTGGGTACCGGCGGAATGTCCACCAAACTCCGGGCCGCCCGGATGGTGACCTCCAGCGGAGCTGATATGGTCATCGCGAACGGCGCCCACCCCGAGCTGCTCTATGACATCGCCGAGGGCCGTGCCGCAGGCACCCGCTTTGCGGCCCACAGACAGGAGGCATAACATGACCACACAGGAAATTCTGGAAGCCGCCCGCGGGGCCAAGACTGCCGTTGCCCTTTCGGACAGCGGCACCCGTGATTCTGCCCTTCTCGGGATGGCTGATGCCCTCTGCGCCCCTGAGTCCATGGACGCCATCCTCGCCGCCAACGCCGAGGACATGGCCGCCGCCAAGGGGCACATCAGCGACGTCATGCTGGACCGCCTCGCGCTGACGCCCCAGCGCATCGAGGCCATGGCCAAGGGCATCCGGGACGTTGCCGCCCTGCCTGACCCGGTGGGCCGGGTGCTGAGCCGCATCGAGCGTCCCAATGGCCTCGTCATCGAGAAGACCGCCGTGCCGATGGGCGTCATCGCCATCATCTACGAGAGCCGCCCCAACGTCACCAGCGACGCTGCCGCCCTCGCCATCAAGAGCGGCAATGCCTGCATCCTCCGCTGCGGCAAAGAGGCGTGGCGCTCGGCCAACGCCATCGTTCAGGCCTTGCGGCAGGGTCTGCGGGCAAACGGTCTGCCTGAAACAGCAGTCTGCCTCATTGAGGACACCACCCATGCCTCGGCCAACGCCCTGATGACCGCCGTCGGCTATGTGGACCTGCTCATCCCGCGCGGCGGGGCCGGACTCATCCGTGCCTGTGTCGAGAACGCGAAAGTCCCCTGCATCCAGACCGGCACCGGCATCTGCCACATCTTCGTGGACGACACCGCCGACCAGACCAAGGCGCTGGACATCATCGAGAACGCCAAGGCCAGCCGCCCCAGCGTCTGCAACGCCGAGGAAGTCTGCCTCGTCCACAGCGCCATCGCCGCTGAGTTCCTGCCGAAGCTGGCCCGGCGCCTCGGCCCCGACCGCACCGCCAAGGGTCTGCACTCGGTGGAACTGCGGCTGGACGAGCGCGCTGCCGCCCTCATCCCCGGCACCCCCGCCGGGCCGAAGGATTTCGACACGGAGTTCCTCGACCACATCCTTGCGGTGAAAGTCGTGGACAGCGTGGAGGAAGCCATCGCCCACATCGCGGTTCACTCCACCGGCCACAGCGAAGCCATCCTGACCCGGACTGACGCCCACGCTGCCCTCTTCACGGCGGCAGTGGACAGTGCCGCCGTCTACGTCAACTGCTCCACCCGCTTCACCGACGGCGGAGAGTTCGGCCTTGGCTGTGAGATGGGCATCTCCACCCAGAAGCTCCACGCCCGGGGACCCATGGGCCTCGGCGAGCTGTGCAGCTACAAGTACATCATCCACGGCAACGGTCAGACCCGGTAATTTTCGGGTTTTTCCGGGATAGCGCACCGCCGTGGCAAAAATTTTCTTCAATTTTCCCTACAGGCCGAGGCTGAATGCCCCAGCCTGTATTTTTGTTTCATCGAGATGGACCGTTTTTCTCTCAAGCACACTTTTGGCTGAAAAAGTTTTGCAAATTCATCCGAGAATAATTCCTTGTATCCAAATTTTCTCCATTCTCCACAAAGCTATAGTCATACTTTTGCCATTTTATCTTGCAAAAATCACAACAAACCTCTTGACATACGGGCCTTCTGCGGGTTAAATTTAAAATGAGGGTGTGATTCGACACAATCTCACTGGTTTAGTCTGTTTATCGAGAATTGTTCTCCACAAGACTTCAACTTTTCAAATCATTTTACTGCGGAGAGCACTCTTCCGAGCATATCCGCCCATCCACAACACTATACTTGGAATGAAGGAGAGAGCGTTATGACGATTGCTATTCTTGCACATGATTCCCGCAAAGAGCTGGCGCTGCAGTTCTGCACAGCTTATAGCGGCATCCTATCCCGCAACACAGTCATTGCCACCGGCACCACCGGTCGGATGCTGGCGCAGGCCACCGGCCTGCCCGTACACTGCTACCTCTCCGGGAAGCTGGGCGGCATCCAGCAGATCTCAGCCCGGGTGGCCTGCGACGAAGTAGACCTCGTGCTCTTCTTCCGCGACCCGCTCAAGGCCGAGAACGGCAGCAGCGAGCAGAACCTGCTGCGGCTGTGCGATATGCACAGTGTGCCGATCTCTACCAACATCGCCACCGCCGAAGTGCTGCTGCGCGGCCTCGACCAGGGCGACCTCGACTACCGTGAGGGTATCCATCCCGACATCGTGGAACCGCTGCCCGTCCATCGGGCCGTGTGCTGAGCCTGTTTTTAAGACTTTTTCGCCATTTGTGGTTTTGTGTATAGAGGGTTTTCGACAAAGAAAGACACCGCAGAAGCTTTCACACTTCTGCGGTGTCTTTTTATCTTATGCGCTCAGGTACCACTGAGGGATAACTTATTCCAGACCGCCCATCTGCTTGATCGCCTTGATGGCGTAGGTCAGGGTGCGGCCCATAGCCACGCCTGCCATCAGGCAGGGATAGTTGTTGGCGAAGAAGGAGCCGGACATATCGCCGGTGACATACAGGCCAGGCATCGGCTTGTTATCGTTGTCCAGAGCCTGACCCTTGTCGTTGATGGCGATGCCCTGCTCGGTGGTCAGCAGAGAGGCACCCAGCCAGCAGCCGTAGAAGGGAGCGGTGCGGATGGCGCTCAGACGGTAAGCGGGCTTACCGAAGTCCTCGTCGTTCTGCTTGTCGTACAGCTCGTTGTAACGCTCAACGGTAGCGAGGAAGGTGTCCTTGGCCTCACCGGTGAAGCCCAGCTTGTCGGCCAGCTCCTCGATGGTGTCGCAGACGAACAGGGTGCCAGCTGCAACAGCCTCATCGACCTTGCCCTGGAAATACTTCTCGCCGCCGTTGCGGGTCTGGGCAGAGCAGCCGATGGTGTGGAAGCGCTTTGCATCCTCCAGAACATTGGCGTCGCAGATCTGTGCGTAGACGCGGCCCGGCTGATGAGCAGCAGCGTAAACAATATCGTTGTAGGGGCTGCTCTCGTTGGCGAAGCGCTCACCGTTGCGGTTGACCTTCAGGAAAGGCTGAGTGCCGGGGTTGTACTGGCGGATGGGGCCGGGGAAGGCCTTGCCGCCGAAAGCGGAGTCGCTTGCCACATAGCCGCCGTCCACGCCGGGAGCCACGATGCCGCGGTCGAACAGCATGGGAGCAGCTTCCTTGTCGAGGTTTGCACCGGCCCAGACAGCGGCACGGATGCCGTAACCCTTATCGGCCGGAGAGTAGGAGCAGGCGGTGGTGACGGAGGTACCCAGCGGATCCAGCTGCTCCATCATGTAGGGGTTGCCGGGGAAGCCGCCGCAGGCCAGCAGAACGCCCTTGTTGGCGTTGTAGCGGATGAAGTGGTCATCCTCGGTGCTCTGGGCGATGATGCCGGTGATGCGGCCAGTGGAGTCCTTCTCCAGCTTTGCCAGAGAGGTCTTGAAGTCAACATCGTAGCCCAGCTCACGGATGTAGTCCAGCAGCAGCTCGTTACGGGGCTTGCCAGAGGCAGACTCGCTGGCCATGTAGTTGTGCTCCTGCACGGGGAAGAGGTAATCGGTGTTGTGCTCGGCGTTCTCGGCAGGCCATGCTGCCTCCGCGCCGGAAGTGAAATCGCAGGTCCAGCCGTACTTATCTTCCAGAATGCTGCGCATGAAATCGTGCATTGCAGCAGACTCATTGATCCAGGTCTTGACAACGCGCTGGTCGCACTTGCCGGAAGCGTAGCGGGAGATCTCGCTCAGCAGCTTGGCACGGTCAGCGGGCTTCTCCCCTGCTTCCTTTGCGGCAGCAGAATCGATAGCGCCGTACCAGTGACGGGTATCCTGCACGTTGCCGTTCTGCTCGATGATGCGGAAGTTCAGGCCGTTGGCGGCAGCATAGGCGGCAGCGAATATACCGCCGTTGCCTGCACCCACGATGAGGATGTCGGTGTCCACGGTCTCGGTGATGGCAGCCTCGTCGATGTCAGGCTCCTTGCCCAGCCAATCGTTTTCGTCACCGGTGGGCAGCTGGACGGAGGTCACAGTAGCCTCGCCCTTGGCCTGAGCGTAACAGCTCTTGGCTGCCTTCATAACAGCGTCGGAAGTGATGGTGGAACCGGAAACGCCGTCGATCTCAGCAGAGCCTGCAGCCATCAGCTGCTCACGCAGCTGGTCGGCAGCAGCAGCGCCGTAAGAAGCGGTCTCGCCGGAGGTATCGACCACAACGTCGGTCACAGCGCTGTCGGAGAAGGTCATGGTGACCTTGACGGTAGAAGAGATGCCCTCAGCAGTACCCTCATAAGTGCCGGGGATGTAGGTACCGGCTGCACCGGAAGCAGCAGGTGCGGCGGAGGAAGAGCTGGCAGCATTGCAGGCAGCCAGAGCACCGGCAGTCACACCAGACATGGCAGCTGCGGCAGCGATCTTCAGAAAACCTTTACGGGAGATCTTGTTCATTTTGCGTGGTTCCTTTCTTCGTATCTTTTTCTTCTTCTCTATTCTTTCTCATAGCTCCGTGCGGCGGCAGACCTTCTTGCACTGCCGCCCACATCGTTCGATAATAATTTAACACAAATTCAAGGGTCTGTCTTTTAAGAATCCTTAAACATCCTAGCCATTTCTTAGTTCAATTCTGGACATTCTCGTTAATTATTTGCTTAACAAGTCCAAAAAAAGCGCCGACTGCTTAAGTTTCCTTAAGAAGTCGGTGCTCTCATCAAAATGATTCTTAAACCTTGCCGCCGTCCGGCTGGAAGACATAGCCCTTGCCCCAGACATTTTTTAAGTAGACAGGCTTTGCCGGGTCAGGCTCTATCTTGCTGCGGAGGTTGTGGATATGTACCTGCACCGTCCGCACATCGCCGAGGCTTTCCTTGCCCCATATCTTCTGGTAGAGCTCGTTGGCTGTGAAGAAGGTGTTCGGGTAGCGGACGAAGAGGGTGAGGATGCGATATTCCATGTCGGCCAGGTGGACGCTGCGGCCATCCTTCTCCACGCTGTGGCTGTTGGCATCCAGCGTGAAGGCCGCGCAGTGGTAGCCGTTGACGCTGGGCTCTGCGCCGTCCATCTGCACCCGGCGGATGTTGGCCATGATGCGGGCCAGCAGGATCTTGTTATTATAGGGCTTTGCCAGAAAGTCGTCGCCGCCCATTTCCAGCGCGCGGACGATGGTATCGGTATCGTCCAGACAGGATGTGAAGATGATAGGGCAGTGGTGCCAGCTGCGCAGACGCTGGCAGAGGTCCACGCCGTTGGTGTCCGGGAGAAGGATGTCCATCAGGATGACATCGAACTTTTCCCGCGCATGGCTCAAAGCGTCGCCGCCTGTCTCTGCACAGACCACCTCAAAATTCTGCTGACTTTTCAGAAAATAGCATGTGGTGTCGCGGATCACGGGGTCATCTTCCACCAACAATACGCGGATCATCCTGTCAGCCCTCCCCTTTTTTCGCACGATTTGTTATACTATAGTATACCTTATTTTTTGCACATCTACAAGGGGAGGCATCGCCATGAAGCAAAAATGGCCCATTCTGATTTTCTCCGCCCTGCTTACGGCCTTTATCGTGCTGGCCGGTATCTGGGGCAACGCGCAGTTCGAGCATCTGCACAGCGGCAGTGTGCTCACAGCCCAGCACGCCGCCCAGGGTATCGCGCTGGACGGCTGGCGGCAGGAAGCCCCCGGCCAGTGGCACTTTACTTTCACGGTGGGGGAAGACATTCCGTCCCTCACCCTCTGCGTCACCAACACAGCGGTACCGCTGGCCCCTGAGAGCCTCACCAGCCTCGAGCGCTCAGGGGAGCTGTATGCACTGGACGTCACGCCCGGCGAGACGGTGGAGCTGGTGTTCACCTGCGGCCGCAGCCCCCAGACATGGCTGATGACTTCCGCCTTCGCCTCCCGGGCATTCCGCTTCCGCACCATGACTCAGCTCATCGCTCTGACGGCCTTTGTGACCATGGGGATGGTGCTGCTGGCGCTCTACCACTATAAGCACCTGCCGGAGCTGGGGTACTTCCTGCTCTACCTCGTCATTATGAGCGTCTGGGCGCTGATGGTCTTCTTCTTCCCAGCCATCCGGAACAGTCTGCTCCAGCGCATCCTCCGCTCCTTCTTCTCCCTCACTGTGCTGGCCTCGGCACTGCTGGCGGCAGGGCTGCTGGGGGTAAAACTGCCCCGCTCCGGGCGGGGGCTCCTTGCGCTTGCCGCCGGATGCGTCGTCTTCTTTGCGCTGTCCATGAGCAGCTATCCCCCGCTGCGGGTCGGGATGCTGGTAGCTGGCATGTGCCTCTGCCTTTATTACTTAATGGCCGCCGTGAACGCAGACTATGAAGGTGCCGCTCTGATGCTCCTGCCCGGTGCTGTCACCACCGGCTTCCGGGTCTGGGCGCTGATGCCCGGACTGGACAGCGTGCTTTTTGTGGAGTCTGTTCCCTTCTACCTGCTGCGCTGCGCCCGCCTCTACGACCTTCCCTTTGCCATCGGCTGCATGGTGTTCGTCTGCCGGAGGTTTGCTCTCCTCTTCGACCGCACCGAGCAGCTGGCCCGGGAGCTGGACGCCCGTGTGGCAGAGAGGACAAAAGAGCTGACCTCCGAGACCGAGGCCCGCAAGAGCATGATGCTCAACATTTTTCACGACCTGCGCAGCCCTCTCTTCGCCGTCAGCGGCGGGCTGGAAACACTGGAATCGGCCCCCGAGGCCCTTCCGGCCTTGCTTCCGGCTCTGCGTCAGCGCATTGAATTCCTGCGGCGGCTGACGGAAGACCTCTTCCTCGCGGCAAAGCTCGAGCAGAAGCAGATCCTGCTCAACGAAGACCGCGCCGCCCTCAACGAAGAAGCCGCCGCCGTCTGCGCCGCCTGCCGGAGCGAGGCCGACCAGAAGGGCGTCGAACTCCATGTCAGCGCCGACACGCCTCTGCCTGTCTGGGGCGACAGCGTGCGGTTACAGCAAATTATCCAGAACCTTGTCACCAACGCCATCCACTATACTCCCGCCGGGGGCAGCATCCATGTAGACTGCCGCGCCGAGGACGAAACGGCCTGTGTCAGCGTACAGGACACCGGCTGCGGCATCGCGCCGGAAGACCAGAGCGCTGTCTTTGACCGATACTTCCATACCACCGCCGACAAAAAGCACGACTCCACCGGCCTCGGCCTGACCATCGCGCAGGAGCTGGCCCACCTCCACCACGGCGAGATCACATTGCAAAGTGAAGTCGGCAAGGGCAGCATTTTCACGCTGCGGCTCCCCTTACTTACAGACTGAGAGGGCAAGGCCGCTGATAAGATTCATCGCTTTATAGCCAAAGAGGACATCACGCAAAAAATCGCATGATGTCCTCTTTCTTATCGCAATTTTCAAAAATAGTGCCGGTCAAAACTGCATCTTTGCGATATGCAGTTTGCGGCTGTTGCTTGTGCATTAAAAACGCAAACTGCTATATTTCAGCAGCTCCGTCAGCTTTGCCAGACGATGCACAGCCTCGTCCAGCACGTCGGTGCCGCGGGCAAAATGCATCCGGATGAGGTGGTTGACCGGCTCTTTGAAGAAGCTCGAACCGGGGACAGCCGCCACACCGATGTTCTTTATCATCCACTCACAGAATTCCAGGTCGGTCCAGCCCTTGAACTGAGGCAGGGCGAGGAAATCCGAAATGTCTATCATGACAAAGTAGGTTCCCTGCGGGACGTTGTGCTTGAGGCCGATGGCATCCAGCCCGGCAAGGAAGTGGTCGCGCTTTTCGGTGTAAAGAGCGCGCAGACCTTCATAGTAGTTTGCGGGCATGGTCAGACCGGCGACGGCGGCCTCCTGCAGGGGTGCGGCTGCACCGACAGTCAGGAAATCATGCACTTTGCGGGCTCCCTCGATGACGTAGGCCGGGCCGATGAGGTAGCCCAGACGCCAGCCGGTGATGGAGTAGGTCTTGGAGAGGGAGTTGCAGCTGATGGTGTGCTCGAACATACCGGGCAGGCTGGCCATGCAGATGTGCTCTGCCGGGGCGTAGACGATGTGCTCATACACTTCGTCCGTCACCACAAAAGCGTCGTACTTGATGGCAAGCCTGGCGATGGCTTCCAGCTCGTCGCGGCGGAAGACCTTGCCGCAGGGGTTGGAGGGGTTGCAGAGGATAAGCGCCTTGGCACCCTCGGCAAAGCCCTTCTCGATGAGGCTCAAATCGAACTCATACTCCGGCGGCACTAACGGGATGTAGATGGGTTCAGCCCCCGAGAGGATGGCGTCTGCGCCGTAGTTCTCGTAAAACGGCGAGAAGACCATCACCTTGTCGCCGGGGTTGCAGATGGTCATCATAGCGGCCATCATGGCCTCGGTGCCGCCGCAGGTGACGCAGATTTCCGTGTTGGGGTCCACCTCGTGGTGGAGCGCCGGGCTGGTCTTTTTCGCCAGCGCCTCCCGGAAGTTCTGCGCACCGAAGGTCACGGCGTACTGATGGGGGCCGTCGTGGGCGGCTTTGGCCAGCGCGTCGGTCAGCTCCTTCGGTGGGTCGAAATCAGGGAAGCCCTGCGACAGGTTGATGGAATCGTATTGGTTGTTGATGCGGGTCATCCGGCGGATGACAGAGTCGGTAAAGGTGCCGACGCGGTCGCTTAATCGTGGCATTTTTTGATCCTTTTCATCTTAGACTCCCTTCGAGAGGGGAGCTGGCACCGAAGGTAACTGAGAGGTTCAGTCCTTAAAATACGCATTCTGCACAGCCAGCAGGACGCCTGCGCGGCTGGCGGCGAAGTTCAGGCCGCCCTGCAGGTAGCAGGTATACGGCTCACGCAGCGGGCCGTCGCAGGAAAGCTCGATGGTGCTGCCCTGGGTAAAGCTGCCGCTGGCCATGATGACCTCATCGGTGTAGCCCGGTTCCGGAGAAGGTTCCGGGGCGGCATAGCTGTCCACGGGGCTTGCGGCCTGAACTCCCCGGCAGAAGCCGATGAGGGCGTCCGCCGTACCAGCATCAAAGCAGGTGACGATGTCGTTGTGGGCCTCGCAATAGCGAGGGATGGGCTTTTTGCCCACCAGTTCCAGCAGGCACTGGGCGTAGATGGCCGTCTTGATGGCCTCGCAGACCACGCCGGGGGCGTAGTAGAAGCCCAGATACATATCGCGGGGCGTCTCGAGGGTGCAGCCCAGCTCCTTGCCGAGGCCGGGAGCGTTCAGGCGGTAGGCGCAGAGCTCCACGAGGTCTTTCCGGCCTGCGATATAGCCGCCGGTGGGGGCAATGCCGCCGCCGGGGTTCTTGATGAGGCTGCCCACCACGAGGTCTGCACCTGCCTGGCAGGGTTCTTCCTTCTGGGTGAACTCGCCGTAGCAGTTGTCCACAAAGATGATGATGTCGGGGTTGGCGGCACGTGCGGTGTCGGCCACCTTGCGGATGGTGTCGAGGTCGAAGGCGTTGCGCTGCAGGTAGCCGCGGCTGCGCTGGATGTGGCAGACCTTCGCGCCCGGGGCTTTCTGGGCGATGAGCTCATAGTCCGGGGTAAAGTCAGCCTTCAGCGGGGCCTCGTCGTACTTGATGCCGTAATCCATCAGGGTTCCGGTGCCTTTGCCCTTGCCATCCAGACCGATGACGCCTTCCAGCGTGTCATACGGACGGCCCGTGGCAGCCAGCAGGGTATCGCCTGCCCGCAGCAAACCAAAGAGGGCCACGGCCAGCGTGTGGGTGCCGCTCTGGAACTGGCTGCGCACCAGTGCATCTTCGGCACCCATCACCTCGGCAAAGATCTGCTCGAGCTTGGCGCGGCCGCTGTCCCACAGGCCGTAGCCGGTGGTACCCAGCATATCGGTGGAGGACATCTGGGTGTCCGCAAATGCTTTCAGCATCTTGAGCTGGTTGTAGTCGCGGATGTCCTCCATCTGCTTGAAGTAGGGCTGGCAGAGCTCGAGGACTTTTTCATCCAGTGCCAGAACTTCGGGTTTATAATCGAAAAAGTGATTTAACATTGACATTATAATGAATCCTTAATTGTTATTGTACTTCATATCGTGCATACTCCCCCATCTTCTCAAAGCCCAGCCGGGTATAGAAATGCACCCGCTCGGGGCTGCACAGGAAGACAGGCATCCAGCCTTCGGCGGCGAGGGCATTCGCCATCTCGACGATGAGCCGCCCGCCGACGCCTTTGCCCCGCAGAGCTTCCACGGTCTCGCCGCAGGCCATGTATGCCTGACCATTTGCCAGCGCGTAGGCTCCCACAGTACAGATGATGTTTCCTTCCCGTTCCAGCGTCCAGACCCGGGCAAGGCCCCGGCTGCGCTTGGAGCAGAGCTCAGAGTAAAAGTCGTCCCGTTTTGAGGGCCTGTCAGGGAAGAGCATATCCGCTGCTTTTCCGGCGGCAGGTTCTGTGTTTTTGGCAAGACTCTGCCAGAGGGAAGCGTCCGCCTCAGGCAGCGGCAGCTGACGCCCCGGCGCAAGGCCGAAGACGCTGTGCGTCTTTGCCCGTTTCCAACCGGTGGGCGGCGGACACTCAGCCTCGTCCAATACGACTGCCTCACAGCCGCAGAAAGCCAGAAAGCCCGCCAGCTCCTCGGGGTTGGCGTGACCCGCCAGCCACGCGGTGCTGCCGCCGACATCCAGCGCCAGCGTCGGCCCGGCGAAAAAGCGGCCCGGCTGGCTCTTACCGAAGAGGGCGAACGCCAGCGGCATGGTCGCCCCGAGACAGAGCTTGCCCCGGCAGGCGTTCAAAAAGCGCTGCTTCTGGCGGGGCGTTTTGATTTGGGCGATCACTTCAGCGCGTTGACGATGCTCTTGAACTCGCGGCCACGCACTTCAAAGTTCGGGTAGAGGTCAAAAGAAGCACTGGCCGGCGAGAGAATGATGATGTCACCGGGCTTTGCGCTGGCGCGAGCCAGCTCCACGGCGTGCTGCATGTTGTCGGCGTGCTGGATGGGCAGCTCGGCCTCGTTGAAGTTCGGGTCTTCGCGCACGGCCTTCTCGATGCGGGGGCCGGTAGCACCCATCAGCACGAGGTTCTTGACATGAGCCGTGATCTCAGGGGCCAGCGGCTCATAGGGGATGTGCTTGTCGTAGCCGCCTGCGATGAGGATGACCTTCTGGTCGAAGCTGCGCAGACCGGCAATGGTGCGGGTGGGGCTGGTGCCGATGGAGTCATTATAATAAGTGACGCCGTCCAGCACGCGCACCGGCTCGATACGGTGCTCCACGCCGGTGAAATTACTGCCCACCAGCTGGATAGCTTCCACAGGCACCTCGCCCCAGACGGCGGCGGCAGCGGCCAGCAGGTTCTCAATGTTGTGCAGGCCCCGCAGCTTCACGTCCTTCTGGGCGAGGAAGGGAGTCACGACGCCGTTCTCTGCCATGCAGAGCATCCCGTCATCCCGCAGGAACGCGCCGTTGTCCGTCTCGTGCAGGCGGGTGAACCAGACCTGCTTGCCCTTGCAGTCCTTCTGCATGGAGCGGCTGATCTCGTTCTCATAGCCGAGGACAGCGCGGCAGGGCTGCTTCTGGTAGAGCAGGATATTCCGCTTAGCGTCGATGTACTCCTGCATATCCTTGTGGTGGTCGAGGTGGTTGGGGGTCACGTTCGTGACGACAGCCACCTTCGGGCTGCGGCGCATGCTGATGAGCTGGAAGCTGGACAGCTCGACGACGGCCACGGCGTCGGAGGTCACGTCGGCCAGCTGGGGCAGCAGCGCCGCACCGATGTTGCCGCCCAAAAAGACCTTGCGGCCCGCAGCCTCGAACATCTTGGAGATCAGCGTCGTCGTCGTCGTCTTGCCATCGGAGCCGGTCACGGCCACGATCTCGCAGGGGCAAAACTCAAAGAAAAGCTCCACCTCGCTCGTAACCATTGCGCCGGCTTTCAGCGCAGCCTGCAGTGCGGGCTTGTAGTACTCATAGCCCGGCGTGCGCATGATGATGTCCTGCCCGGCGAAGCCGTCGGTATAATGCTCGCCCAGACTCAAATTCACCTTCAAGCGGCGCAGCGTGTCGGCGTAGTCACCGAAGTCGTCCAGGCTCTTTTTCTGGTCGCAGAGCGTGACCTGCGCGCCCAGCTCGACAAACTGCTCAATGCAGCGCTTGTGGCTGACGCCCGCACCGATAAAGGCAACCTTTTTGCCCTGAATAAGCTCTTGCAGCTGTTGGATCGGCAGCATAAATATCTCTCCTCTGGCGTAGTTTCTACTTCTATTATATACAAAATGCCGTATTTCTGCAACAAAATTCGGCCCGCCAAGGCGGACCGAAGGAAAATCATGATTACTGCTCGCCGCCCATGGGGATGCCGTGCTTGTCCAGCAGGGTGCGGATCTTGGTCATCGGGTCAATGATGGAAGAAACGCTCTTGTCGTGGTTGATGGCCGCGATGAAGTAGGCGGTATACTTCGAGACGTCCACGTCGTAGTACCACTCGCGCTCCAGCAGTTCCGGCTTGCGGTAGGTCAGGTTCGTGCCCAGAACGGCCTTGATGATGCCGTCGTTGTAGGCCTTGTCGAACTTCTCCAGACCGGCGGTGAACAGCGGGAAGGTGCAGCAGGTGAAGATGTTGCGGGCACCGCGCATCTTCAGCTCGTAGGCGATGTCCAGCATGGACTCGCCGGAGGCGATGATGTCGTCGGCGATAAAGACGTCCTTGCCCTCAACGCTCTCGCCCAGATACTCATGGGCGACGATGGGGTTGCGGCCGTTGACGATGCGGCTGTAGTCGCGGCGCTTGTAGAACATGCCCAGGTTGCAGCCCAGCACGCTGGAATAGTACATGTTGCGGTTCATGGCGCCCTCGTCGGGAGAGACGATCATAAAGTTATCCTTGTGGAAGGAAACGTCCGGCACATGATGCAGCAGGCACTTGAGCACCTGATAGGTGGGCATGACGTTGTCAAAGCTCATGGTGGGCACGGCGTTCATAACGCGGGGGTCATGGGCGTCAAACGTGATGATGTTCTTGACACCGACGTCGCGCAGCTGCTGCAGCGCAAAGGCGCAGTCCAGGCTCTCACGGCTGACGCGGCGATGCTGGCGGCCGCCGTACAGGCTGGGCATGATAACGGACACACGGTGTGCCTTGCCGGCCACTGCCTGGATCAGGCGCTTCAGGTTGGCGAAGTGATCGTCCGGAGACATGTGGTTCTCGTAGTTGAACAGCTTGTAAGTCACGCTGTAGTTGCCGGGATCGACCACGATGAAGATATCGTCGCCGCGCACCGACTCCTTCACCAGACCCTTGGCATCGCCACTCTGGAAGCGGGGGCAGTCGCAAGGAATAATGAAGGTCTCTTTGTCAATTCCGGCAGCCTTGGCCCAGCGGACCAGATGCTTGTCGATCAGGCCGGTCAGTTCCTCTGCACCGGGGCAGGAGATCAGCCGCATATCTGCCACGCTGGGCTGCTCAAAGAACGACTTCGGGGAAATTTCAATAGACATAGTCATAACTCCTTATTGCTGTTTACGATCCGTATCATGCACACAAGAGCGCATATCTGGTTTTATTTTATCACATTTCGTCGATTCTGCCATATCAATTTGTTTCATGTCAGGATTTTCTGCGCCTTGCACAGCTGTTTTTCTTTTTTCTCAAAGAGAATGTGTGTTTTCGACAAAAAGACAGCCGATTCTTTGCCATTTCTCAATTTTCGTCTGATTTTGCAAGAAAAGTAGGACTTTTGAAGTCGTTTCGCAAGCCCCCGGGGAGCTTCCTGAGCAAATGATCCGGAGGGCGGGCAATGGAATGGCCCGCTGCATTTGCGTGGAAAGCTCCCCCGAGGGCTCTCCGGCGTCTCTGCACAAAAAAGCGACCTGCCGTTTTCGCGGCAGGGCGCTTTTTCCAATGGTTGATGAAGCTTTATGAAGAGACGCTTTTACTTGTCCGCATTCGCCTTTGCCTGCAGGCCGAAGGCCTTGTCCCAGGCCTGAATGACCTTGAGCTTGGGCACCCAGCCGTTGGGATGGAAGCGGTCGTTGTCGTTGTCGCGGACATGGAGATATTCGTTCTCGACGCACCACTGTGCAGCCTTCTGCAGGTCGGTGTCATCCTCATCGATGTCGCTGTAGGTGAACGCCGTCTTGGGTTCGGGCTTGTCTGCGTGCTCCCACATCAGCAGGGCCAGCTCTCCGCGGGTGGAGGGCACCACGCCGATGAGGTGCTTCAGGTACAGGCGGGTGGCGAGCTCATAGCCGCCGATGACTGCTGCGCCGCCGATGACCACACCGATCACAGCGCCGCTGCCGTCGTCGCCCGGCTCCGGATCGGGGTCAGGGCTGGGGTCGGGGCCCGGGTCGGGTTCTGGTTTGTCCACAGACTCCCACAGCGCGGTCAGCGTTGTGTTGGCGGTCAAGGTCAGCTCCATGCCGACGGGGTAACGGTTGTCGGCTTCATCCTGCCAGGCTACGAACCGGTAGCCGTTCAGCGCCGGGGCTGCTGCCACGGTGGCCTTTTCGCCTTCCGGGTAGATCTTGCTTTCGTAATCTACGCCTGCTGCGCCGGTGCCGTCGTTCAGGTCATAACTGAGCTGATAGCCCTTTTCTGTTACGTTGGGGAACTGGCGTTTGCAGTAATTGCAGGTCTTGGTCACTTTGCGCTCGAAGTGGTCGCCCTTGTTCTCCCACTCAGAAACAGAATCGATCGTATATGCATTGTCTTTTTCGCCGTCGGTGTAGTCATGGGTCTTCATCTCGCCCTCGCTCCACACGAGTTTGCCGTTCAGATAAACGTCTGTGTTGCCTGCATTATACTTAGATTTTTCGCCGAAGCCAAATATCTGCGAGCAGGTAATCCGGTCTCTGGCGGCAGTAACTGTGCTGTTATTGATATTGATTGTGTTCTTGTGAGTGCCTTTGTTGCTGTCATTGATATTCAGTGCCTGTTTATTAAAAGATGTCGAGTTCACCGTACAGTTATTGAAATTGATGGTATAATCCCGCTGATCCGCCTCAAAGTCTGAATAAACATTGACCACCTTGCCGCTGGTATTGAAGGTGCAGTTATCAAAGGTCATTTCCTTGCAATAATAGGTCCAGATTGCGTAATCGCCATTTGGTGCATAGAAAGTGCTGCCAATAAACTTTGCACTATTATATCCCCAGTAAGTAGTTCGCCCATAAAGCGCACAATTCTCCACGACAGTATCATTCGAATGCTTAAATCCAAGATAATTTGCCGTACCAGAGCGAAGCGTCATATTTTTAAAAGTCACATTTTTTGAGCCTTTCAGGCTAAAGTCGTCTTTGTACGTCGTGTCGCACTCACCGGAGTTAAGTACTTTTGCGCCAATGTTCCATGCCGTCTTATCTGGCCCCAGCCCCACAAAGGTCAGGTCTTTATCCTTGGTTGTACCGTCACTTGAAATGCCATACAGCGTATAATTACCTTCACCCAGCAGGATGGTGTCGCCACTTTCGGCTTTTTCCACTGCTTCTTTGAGTGATGTATAGGTTCCTTCTTTTCCTTCAATCTTCACATCAGACGATGCTGCGCCGTCATCCGCAAAGACCATCAGGGGAAGCATCTGAAACATCATTGCCGCCGCCAGCAGGGCAGCCAATACCCGATTTTTACCCTTATGTTTCAAAGTCGTTCATTCCTTTCCTCATTATCATTTTCATTGGCTTCTACGGTCTGATCTCAGTCCCGCCTGCGCCTCACCTCCCCGGCTTTTTGCTGTGCCGTCTCTTCTCCGGCTGTACTGATTCTATCATATCACTACCCCCCCCCGTATTTCAAGAACAACTTACCTATTTATTGACATTTGGCAAAAAATCGTCTGATAATTCTGCCTGCGGCTATAAATTTTTACCGTTTCTTTGCTTTCCGGCGTCTCTGTGCACAAAAAAGCCCCCCTGCCTTTTCAGGCAGAGGGACTTCTCTTCACTTACCTTCTATCCAGAAGGGAAACGTTTTTGTGTTCCGCTTACAGAGCAGCGACCGCAGCCTTCAGGGCATCCACGCGGTCGGTGTTCTCCCACTTCACGCCCAGATCCTCGCGGCCCATGTGGCCGTATGCGGCCAGCTTGCGGTAGATGGGCTTGCGCAGGTCGAGGTCGCGGATGATGGCGG
>ENA-OUQN01000935-OUQN01000935.1-human-gut-metagenome-genome-assembly--contig:-NODE-935-length-19822-cov-6.314565_pt1 | contig 19822 bp, 16 predicted proteins | sample MGYA00237950_ERZ548832 | MGnify/ENA primary metagenome ERZ548832 (study PRJEB26490, sample SAMN05194703) | human gut metagenome | biome: terrestrial biome; feature: human-associated habitat; material... | reverse complement strand
GCCATAAAGAAGTCTTTTGCTTTACAAGCGTATCATTCCAACAACTACAAATTTACATCCAATAAGATCTTCTCAAGAACATCCTCGACGGAAGATGTCACCGCATCAGCGTGATCTGCAACTCCGGGAGCGGCATTAGCCATGGCATAACCTGTGCCGACCAGTTCCAGCATTTCAATATCATTATACTGATCGCCAAAGGCAATACATTCCTCCGGGGTGATATCGAGAACTTTCAGAAGATGCTTCAGTGCAGTTCCCTTATTTGTACCCGGTGCAATAAAATCAATCCAGATAGTTCCGGAAGTTACGATCTTGATCTCAGAGCCAAAAATACTCTGAAGATGCTTTAAGTATGCATTCAGGACATCAGGTCCATCGATCATATTGCAGATAGCAATCTTGAGGAACGGACCATTGATCTGGTTGAGATCTTCGACAATCTCTGTTTTATTGTGCATAATATTGACAATGTGGTCTACAAATTCGGGATTCCGGTCTTCAATCAGGCAGGTATCTTCTCTGGAGACAATGATTTCAAAATGATCAGATTTCTTCACTTCCCGGATGATCCGGTAAGCAAGGTCATCTCTGATCGTTCCGCGGAAAATAAGTTTGCCCTGATGCATACAGATTGAGCCGTTCTCTCCAATATAAGAAATTTCATCTTTGATCTTATCAAATACGATTCGCTCATTAGTATACTGGCGACCACTTGCGGCTACGAAATGAATCCCTTTCTGCGTCAGTGAATGAATCAGGCTGATTGCACGGGGAGTAAGCTCCTGGGTACCATCCTGAAGAAGTGTTCCGTCAAGGTCACTTGCAATTAATTTGATCATTTATTAAAACCTCCATTTAAAACTGATTCAAGTATACATGAAAATGAGAATTTCGTAAAGAGTGTCAAATTAAGCGGAATAACAGAAAAAATTTGTATATATCGGAACTTTATGTAACAAAAAAGAAATACTTGTAAATGATTTGTAATGGTTATATAATGAAAACATCTAAGGTGTGTCTGAAGTATTTTAGAAAAAGATCTGGGGGAATTGCAATCGCAGGTCGCGACAGAAAAAGACCTGAATATACATATTAAAAGAGATTGCAGGAAAGGAAATGTATTATGGGTAAGTATTTTGGAACAGACGGTTTTCGTGGAGAGGCAAATGTAGTTCTGACGGTTGAGCATGCTTTTAAAGTAGGACGTTATCTTGGCTGGTATTTCGGGCAGGAGCATAAGGCAAGGATCGTGATCGGCAAGGATACGAGAAGAAGCAGTTATATGTTTGAGTATGCACTGGCAGCAGGACTGACGGCTTCAGGAGCAGATGCATATCTTCTTCATGTTACGACAACACCGAGTGTGTCTTACGTGGTAAGAACAGAAGACTTTGATTGTGGGCTTATGATTTCCGCCAGCCATAATCCGTATTATGATAATGGTATCAAGGTGATCAACAGTGCCGGACATAAGATGGAAGCAGAGGTAGAAGAAAAAATTGAGGCTTATATTGATGGCAAGATTGGGGAAGTACCGCTGGCGACAAAAGAAAATATTGGACGTACTGTTGACTATGCAGCAGGAAGAAACCGTTATATAGGACACTTGATTGCCCTTGCTACACGCTCTTTTAAAGATATGAAGGTAGGACTTGACTGTGCGAATGGAAGTTCTTCCAGTATCGCAAAGAGTGTCTTTGATGCACTTGGAGCGAAGACTTATGTTATTAATAATGAACCAAATGGTGTGAATATCAATACGAACTGCGGATCGACCCACATCGAAGTACTTCAGGCATTTGTAAAGGAGAAGAAGCTGGATGTAGGATTTGCCTATGATGGAGATGCAGACAGATGTATTGCTGTAGATGAAAATGGAAATGTTGTAGATGGTGACCGTATTATGTATGTATGCGGAAAGTATCTGATGGAGCAGGGACGCCTGGCAGATCATACGATTGTTACAACGATCATGTCCAATCTCGGACTCTATAAAGCATGTGATAAGATCGGCATGAAGTATGAGCAGACTGCGGTTGGAGATAAGTATGTATATGAGAATATGCTTCAGAATGGATATGTTCTCGGTGGCGAGCAGTCCGGTCATATTATTTTCAGCAAGCATGCACGTACCGGTGACGGTATCCTGACTTCTCTGATGGTCATGGAAGCAATCCTTGAAAAGAAGCAGAGTCTTGGAACATTGGCAGATGAAGTGAAGATTTTCCCACAGCTTTTGAAAAATGTACGTGTAAAGGATAAAAGGACTGCTTTGGATAATGAAGCAGTACAGAAGGCAATCGAGCAGACTGCTGAAGAGCTTGGAAGTGACGGACGGATTCTGGTTCGTGAGAGTGGTACAGAACCGGTGATCCGTGTAATGGTCGAAGCCGCATCGGATGAGATCTGTGAAAAATATGTTGATGGTGTGGTTAAGATCTTTGAACAGGAAGGATTATGTGAATAACCGGGATGATGAGAGATAAGCTTAAAGATAAGATGACAGAAGTTTCAGATTATATTTTTCAGCATCCGGAATTATCGAAGCACGAGGAGCAGTCTTCTCGTGCTTTAGCTGATTTTCTGGAACAGGAAGGATTTACTGTAAAGTGGGAATTGGCAGGTTTCAGGACTGCTTTTGTAGCTGAGTGGGGATCGGGGCAGCCGATCATTGGTTTCCTTGCGGAGTATGATGCACTTCCGGGGCTTGCACAGGAGCCGGTGAGCCGGCATTGTCCAAAAGAAGGTCCAGGACATGGGTGTGGACATAATCTTTTAGGTACGGCGTGTGCCGGTGCGGCAGTGGCACTGAAGGAACGGATGGAAAGAGAACAGATTTCAGGAACGGTTCGTGTCTATGGCTGCCCTGCGGAAGAAATCGTCATCGGAAAGATCCGTATGAATGAGCAGGGGGTATTCGATGAGCTATCTGCGGCAGTTACATGGCATCCATTTGACAGAAACCGTGTCAGTTATGATATCTGGCAGGCCCAGGATATTAAAAATTATAAGTTTTACGGGATAGCGGCACATGCGGCAAGATTTCCTGAAAAAGGAAGAAGTGCTTTGGATGCGGCTGAACTGATGAATGTGGGAGTGAATTATCTGCGGGAACATGTGGCAGATGATGTAAGAATGCATTATACTTATACAAATACAGATGGTCCGGCTAATATTGTTCCACCTTTTGCCTCAACGAATTATTTTATCCGCTCATGTCTGTGGAAAAAGACGAAAGATGCGTCGGAGCGTGTGGATAACTGTGCAAAGGGAGCAGCACTGATGACCGGGACGCGAGTGGAGATTGAGCATGTCACCTGCAATAAAGAGATGAAGACGAACCGTGTGCTTGCGGAAACCTTTTATGAGGAAATGAAAAAGATCCCGACACCGGTTTATACGGAAGATGAGATTGCATTTGCGGCTGAAATATCAAAGGAAGCCGGATTTGAAAATCATGGGGAATATTTCACCGGCCTTGAACCACTGGAGGATCAGCCGGTTCCACTGGCAATCGGAACGGACGTGTCAGATGTGAGCCATACTGTTCCGACGATCATGCTCAGTGCGGCAGCCATGTGTAAAGGAACACCGCTTCACCACTGGGCAACTACTGCACAGGTGGGAATGAGTATCGGGCAGAAAGGTATGTTCTATGCGGCTGAATGTATGGCCGAGGGAGCATGGCAGCTTGTGACAAAGCCGGAGATTCTGAATGCAGCATGGGATGAGTTCCGAAAGACGGAATAGAAGATTGAAAAGAAGACGGAAAAGACTGAAAAAGCGGATACCTGATCTGTTGAGAACAGGTTATCCGCTTTTGGGTTATACAGGTAATAAGATGGGGAGATTACTCTACATCTACGACTTTCAGCCATCCTTCAGGAGCTTCGATCTGTCCCATCTGGATGCCTCTGAGAGTATCATAAAGTTTCTGGGTAACTGGTCCCATTTTCTCCATTCCGCTTGGGAAGCAGATCTCTTCACCGTGGTTTACAACTTTTCCTACAGGAGAGATTACGGCAGCAGTTCCGCAAAGTCCACATTCTGCGAAATCTTTTACCTCATCAAAGTATACATCTCTCTCTTCTACTTTCAATCCAAGATAATGCTCTGCCACATACATCAGAGAACGTCTTGTGATAGAAGGAAGAATTGTTGAGGAGTGAGGTGTAACAACTGTACCGTCTTTTGTGACGAACAGGAAGTTAGCTCCGCCAGTTTCCTCTACTTTAGTTCTCGTAGCAGAATCAAGGTACATATTCTCATCAAATCCATTTGCATGGGCTGTTACGATGGCATGAAGGCTCATAGCATAGTTCAGTCCGGCTTTGATATGACCTGTTCCGTGCGGAGCAGCACGGTCAAAATCAGACACGCAGATGGTCAGAGGCTTAACACCGCCTTTGAAATAAGGACCAACCGGTGTAGTAAATACACGGAACTGATATTCTTCTGCAGGCTTTACTCCGATAACCGGGCTGATACCGAACATATAAGGTCTGATATAAAGTGAAGCACCTGATCCGTAAGGCGGTACATAGGCTGCATTGGCCTTTACAGTATCGACAACTGCTTCAACGAATTTATCTTCCGGGAATGCAGGCATCTCAAGACGCTTTGCAGAATCTGCGAAACGGGATGCATTCAGGTCCGGGCGAAAGATAACAGTACGTCCGTCTTCTGTTGTATAAGCTTTCATTCCTTCGAAAACTGTCTGAGCATACTGAAGAACTCCTGCACACTCACTCATCACAATATTAGAATCTTCTGTCAGGGCTCCCTCGTCCCAGCTTCCATTTTTAAAATTTGCAACAAATCTTTTGTCTGTTGGTACATAAGCGAAACCTAAATTACTCCAGTCAATGTTCTTTTTTTCCATTGTATTAAATCCTCCATTCCTCTTGCGGTTGAAGACCGTAGCGTTTCTATGCCGATATTATAATACTGTCATTAATAAAAATCAAGAGTACGCTCGGTTTTTTCGGAAGGTTCAATTTACAGTATCACGATCACGGTCTGATACCCCGCTCTTTTCAGCCTGCGTTCCATAGCAACAGCTTCATCCAGTGTCTCAAAAGAACCGACATTCACTCGGTACAGGCCATTCCCTTCTAAAAGTTCTGCAGGAAAATCCTGGGATCGAAGTTCTCCCAGCAGGCGGTTGGCATAAGTCCGGTTGCGGAAAGCTCCGGTCTGAACAGAATAAAAAGGCTGTATCACATCGTTATCAATTTCGCCTCCAAGATCCAGTGTATCGAGAATCCCCTGGGTGATGGCGAGAGCAATATCATTAAAATTATTATCAAAAATCTGATTATCAACATCAGAATTAATGAATCCGACCTCGACAAGAACTGCAGGCATCTGGGTACGGCGGAGAACGACCAGTCCGGGACGTTCCTTGACTCCTAAGTTGACAAAACCGACGGATTCAAGCTGATCGTTGATATTTTGAGCCATTTTATATTTGATACCGGATTTATCATAGATCAGAGATTCCACACCGGAAACAGTATTGTCAGTTGGATAAGAATTGCGGTGAATGGAAATAAAAAAATCAACCCCTGCGATATTTGCCTCCATGGCTTTCTGATAAGGGGATTCATAAATATCAGTGGTACGGGTATAAAGAATATCAATTCCTCTTTCCTGAAGCAGTTCACCGATGGCGAGTGTCAGGGCAAGTGCATCGTCTTTTTCCTGACGGCCATTATACACAGCACCCGGATCACGACCTCCATGTCCTGCATCAAGCATAATAGAATAAGGCATAGTTATTTCTCCGTTGATGGATCTTTTCTATATATTATATGAAAAACAGGCAGAAAGGGTCAAAGCCGGTGAGGAAAGGAACTGACAGAATGAAAGGAAAAGTGCTGGCAGAAGAAAAAGCTGATCGAATACAAGGAAAGAGTTTTCAAAAACCTATGGATTTTGTGGGAAATACATATTAAAATAAAATCCAACAGGAAGGGAGATGCGGAAATGATTTACTTGGATAATGCGGCAACTACGATGCGGAAACCACCACAGGTAGTGCAGGCTGTGGTGAAAGCACTGGAATCAATAGGAAATGCAGGAAGAGGGGCATATCATGCGTCTTTGGATGCGTCCCGGATCATCTATGATACAAGAGTAAAACTGGTAGAGTTTTTTGGCGGAGACCATGCGGAGCAGGTCGCGTTTACTGCAAATTCAACAGAAAGCCTGAATCTTGCCATCAAAGGACTCTTTTATCCGGGCGATCATATTATCACAACGGCACTGGAACATAACTCGGTTCTGCGTCCCCTGTATGAAATGGAAGAAAAAGGAACAGAACTGACAATTCTGAAGAGTGATGAAAAGGGATGCATTTCTTATGAAGAGATGGAAAATGCGATCCGTGAAAATACCCGGGCGATCATCTGCACGCATGGCTCAAATGTGACCGGGAATCTGCTGGATCTGACGAAAATCGGAAAAATAGCAAAGATGCATGGACTGCTCTTTATCGTGGATGCTTCTCAGACAGCGGGAGTATTTCCAATCAACGTAAAGCAGATGCAGATCGATGTTCTCTGCTTTACCGGTCATAAAGGACTGCTTGGACCGCAGGGAACAGGTGGACTTTATGTAAAAAAGGGGATCGAGATCCGTCCGTTGAAAAGTGGCGGAAGTGGAGTACAGTCATATAGTAAAACGCATCCCCGGCAGATGCCCACTGCTTTAGAGGCAGGGACATTAAATGCACATGGGATCGCAGGTCTGCACGCAGCACTGGATTATCTGACGGAAACCGGGATTGATACGATCCGCGAAAAAGAACAGGCATTGATGTGGGAATTTTATGAAAAAGTCAGAAAAATTCCAGGGGTGATTGTATATGGCGATTTTTCCGGGAAAGAACGCTGTCCCATCGTGACGCTTAATTTTGAGGATGTTGATTCGGCAGAACTCAGTGAAGCCTTATTCACAGAGTATGGGATTTCAACAAGACCGGGAGTTCACTGTGCACCGCTCATGCATGAGGCACTGGGGACAGTGGAACAGGGAGCGGTACGGTTCAGCTTTTCCCACTATAATACAGAGAAGGAAATTCTGACAGCAGTAGAGGCACTGAAAGAACTGGCAGAACTATAAGAAAGATGCTTTGCGAGTCATTGCGTAATTCAGAGAATCTGCCGCAGGCAGCTTCTCTTGCATACTTTGGTAATAAAATACAGCACCTGGTGGAAATAAATCCACTACAGGTGCCGTATTTTTATATCAGAGGATTACACTTCATGTTCGGAAGAAACTTTCTGCTCAGAAGAATCATCAGAAGAAACGGCTGCAGTCTCTGTATGCGTATCAGAAGCAGTTACATCGGATTCCGGTAAATAAATATGAACGCTTTCTACGCGGTTCTTATCCAGTTTTTCAACGACGAGCCGGATGCCATCCTCCGTCATCACTTCATCTCCGGTCGCCGGGAGACGATCAAGATGTTCGATAATAAATCCGCCGAGAGAATCATAATCTTCGGACTCCAGTTTTGTATTCAGATGATCGTTCACATCATCCAGGCTCATAGAACCTTCAATGATATATTCTCGCTCAGAAATCTGCTGAACCAGTTCATCTTCTTTTTCATCATACTCGTCGTGGATCTCACCAACGATCTCTTCCAGAATATCCTCCAGTGTGATGAGTCCTGCCATTTCGCCATATTCATCCAGCACGATGGCAATATTAAAGGTAGAATCCCTCATCTCAACGAGTAATTCAGAAATATTTTTATATTCGTAAGTGAAATGCGGCTCACGAAGAAAATCTTTCATATGAAACTCGGTATTTGCATCATAAAGAAGCAGATCCTTCATATTAATGATACCGACGATGTTGTCCTGCGTTTCCTCGTAGACCGGAAGACGGGTAAACTTATCTTCACGGAAAATATCGATCAGTTCTTCATAAGTATTGTCTACACTGGCAAAGGTGACATGGACTTTTGGAACCATGATATCTTTGGCATTGGCATCTCCCAGATCAAATACATTGTAGATCATTTCCTTTTCATCGGATTCAATCACGCCATCTTCGTGGCTGACATCTACGATTGTACGAAGCTCTTCTTCAGTCATTGCGTTATTCACGGCATCAGGATCAACATGCATGATCAGCATGATCACACGGGAGAATAAATTAATGATGAAGATGAAAGGTGTCATGACCGTCATAAAAAACTTGAAAAATGGAATATAACGGAGCGTGACCTTCTCTGCATTGAGCGTTGCATAATTCTTCGGGGTAATCTCTCCGAATACGAGGATCGCAACAGTCAGTACGGCAGTTGCGATACTGACCATATAACCGCCAAAATGATAGGCGAGTGAAGTAGCAAGCGAAGAGGCAGAGATGTTCACGATATTGTTGCCGATCAGTATGGCACTGAGCATCTTCTGGGTATGATTCTCCGTAATATCAAGAACCATGGCAGCACGCTTGTTTCCCTCGTCTGCAAGGGAACGGAGACGGATCTTATTCACCGCCAACAGTGCTGTCTCGTTAGATGAAAAAAATGCTGAAAGAATCAGCAGGATAATCAATATAATCAGTTGGAAAGTGTCACTCGCGTCCACTTGAAATAATCACTCCTTTTGTATGATAAAAGTCAATTTAGATATACTCGATTAGTATACACTTTTTTCAGGTGATTTGCAAGTGGCGGCACAGTCCGGCGAGTGTGAACTGTTATTTTGGATCTGCTGCTTTTACAAAATGATGCAGATTCTGCTTTGAGTCGCTTTTCTCAGCCTATTTTATGAAAAGGGTGGCTTTACTTTAAATGTGGCGTGGTGTATGATGTTTACAGCACTTAACAGAAAAGAAATGGAGTAAAAATATATGGATTTATACAGCAGTCTGTGTACGATTACGAAGGAAGAAAATATTTTGAGAGATGAGCCGATGTGCAGACATACGACTTTCCGTGTGGGCGGACCGGCAGATTATTTTGTCACACCACAGTCAGTGGAAGAGATCCGGGGGATACTCGCAGTATGCCGGAAAGAGAATGTTCCTTATTATATTGTAGGAAATGGAAGCAATCTTCTTGTTGGTGACGGTGGATTTCGGGGAGTTGTTCTTCAGATTTTTAAAAAGATGAATGACGTCCGGGTAGAAGGCGAAAGGGTGACTGCTCAGGCGGGAGTGCTTTTGTCAAAGGTGGCAAGTGCAGCATATAATGCGTCATTGACCGGTCTGGAATTTGCAGCAGGGATCCCCGGTACACTGGGCGGTGCGGTAAGGATGAATGCAGGTGCTTATGGAGGCGAAATGAAGCAGGTGTTGGAAAGTGCAGTTGTCCTGACGCAGGAGGGAAAACTTCTGACGATCCCGGTGGAAGAACTGGGACTTGCTTACCGTACCAGTGTGGTAGAAAAGAAAGATTATGTTGTGGTGGAGGCAACACTCAGACTGAAAAAGGGCGATCAGGCAGCAATCCGTGAGGTGATGGATGATCTGAAGCAGCGGAGAGTGACAAAGCAGCCACTGGAATTTGGAAGTGCAGGCAGTACATTTAAGCGTCCGAAAGGCTATTTTGCCGGAAAGCTGATCGAGGATGCGGGACTGCGGGGATTTCGTATTGGGGATGCACAGGTTTCTGAAAAGCACTGCGGATTTGTTATCAACAGGGGAAATGCTACAGCAGCCCAGGTCTGCGAGTTGATGCAGGAGGTTGTGAAGAAAGTGGAAGAGACTTCCGGGGTGACACTGGAGCCGGAAGTGAAAAGGATAGGAGAGTTTTAGGATGCGTTTTGTTATCGTTACGGGAATGTCGGGAGCCGGAAAGTCTACGGCTCTGAAAATGCTTGAAGATATGGGGTATTTCTGCGTAGATAATCTGCCGATCCCGCTTCTTCCGGGATTTGTCCAGATGTTGCAGAATACAGATACAGAGATGAAAAAAGTAGCTTTGGGACTGGATGTGAGAAGTGGACAGGATCTTTCCGGACTGAAGGAAAATCTGGAAGCAATGGATCGTGACCGGATCGGATATGAGATCCTTTTCCTTGATGCGAATGATGCAGTACTCGTGAAGCGTTACAAGGAGACGAGAAGGCAGCATCCGTTAAGCGGATCGGGAAGAGTGGATACCGGAATTGCGAAAGAAAGAGAAAAGATTCTTTTCCTTAAAATGAAGGCGACTTATATTTTAGATACCAGTAAAATGCTGACCAGAGAGCTTCGGATCGAGCTGGAAAAGATCTTTGTGGATGGACAGAGTTTCTGCAATCTTTATATTACGGTTATGTCGTTTGGGTTCAAATATGGGATTCCGCAGGATGCGGATCTTGTCTTTGATGTGCGTTTTCTGCCGAATCCGTATTATATTGATACATTGCGGGAGAAGACCGGGAATGAGGCGGAAGTGCAGGATTATGTGATGCAGAATGATAAAGGAAGGATCTTTCTTGACAAGCTGAAAGATATGATGGAATTTCTGATTCCGAATTATATCCTGGAGGGGAAGAATCAGCTTGTGATCGCAATCGGATGTACCGGAGGAAAGCACAGATCCGTTACACTGGCGAATGCACTTTACCAGCTTCTGGATCAGGAAGAAAGTTATGGGGTGCGTATCGAACATCGTGATATCGGGAAAGACAGCATCACGAAAAGAAAGTAAAAGGTGGGAAAAATGTCATTTTCCGGTAAAGTAAAAGAAGAACTGGCAGGAAATATCAGTCCGGCAAGACATTGCCGGATCGCAGAACTGGCTGCGTTTATAGGAATGTGCGGAACGGTTGCAATCAACAGCTTTGACCAGTACAGCATAAGAATCCATACAGAAAATTTACTTGTGGCAAGAAAAGTCTTTACATTGATCCAAAAAACCTTTAATATAAAGGCTGATGCCTCTGTAAGAAGGAATATCAGCAAGCAGACTGTATCCTATGCAGTTGTGATCCGCAGGCATGAAGATGCACTGAGGATCCTGCAGGCGACGAAGATGACAGAAGAATATGAGGATAATGGAGAGAGTATTCATGCAGTAGATCCGCTGATCGTGCAGCAGACCTGTTGTAAAAGAGCATTTTTGAGAGGTGCATTTCAGGCATCAGGCTCCATGAGTGATCCGAACAAGTCTTATCATTTTGAGATTGTCTGTTCTACAGAAGAGATGGGAAAGCAGGTCTGTACTCTGATGCGAAGTTTTTCAATGGATGCAAAGACGGTTCTGAGGAAGAAGTCTTATGTAGTTTATCTGAAAGAGGGGTCGCAGATCGTAGATATATTGAATATCATGGAAGCACACGTTTCTCTGATGGAACTTGAAAATGTCAGGATTTTAAAAGAGATGCGTAATACAGTAAACAGAAAAGTGAATTGTGAAACTGCCAATATTAATAAGACTGTATCAGCAGCAGTCAAGCAGGTTGAAGATATTACATATCTGAAAGAAACGATTGGTTTTGAAAATCTGCCGGAAGGACTTGTGGAGGCCGCTCTTGCCCGCCTTGCGAATCCTGATCTGACGTTAAAAGAGCTGGGAGCTGTTCTGAATCCCCCTGTTGGAAAGTCCGGTATCAACCATCGACTGCGGAAACTGAGTGAGTTGGCAGATAAAGTGAGGCAAGAACAAGGAGGATTATTATGATTAAAGAATCTGTTGTAGTAAAAGCTGACCCTGGATTTGATGGACGTCCAATCGCACTTCTTGTACAGGAAGCAAGCCAGTATGCAAGTACAGTGTATATTCAGGTTGGAGAAAAGCATATCAATGCGAAAAGTATTATGGGGATGATGAGTCTGAACCTGATCGGTGGTGAGGAGATCACTGTCGTAACAGAGGGTGAAGATGAAGAAAAAGCAGCAGAGGGAATCAAATCTTTTTTTGCGACGGTAGGATAAATTCCTGATAGAAGAGAAGTTAAGAGGGTTGTGCTGGAAAGTGCAGCCTTCTTTTATCTTAAATTTGGAGGTCTGTGAGTATGAAGAAGATGTTATTTATTTATAATCCCAATTCAGGCATGGGGCTTCTGAAACCGAAGCTCTCAGATGTGCTGGATATTTTTGTAAAGGGCGGATATGAGGTGACGGTCTATCCTACCCAGAAATATCATGATGCCGTAAGAAAGATGGGAGAATACGAGGAACAGTATGATCTCGTAGCATGCAGCGGAGGAGACGGAACGCTGGATGAAGTTGTTACGGGGATGATGAAGCGGGAGAAAAAAGTACCAATCGGATATATTCCGGCAGGAACAACGAATGATTTCGCAAGCAGTCTTCATATTTCAAAAAATATGCTGGAAGCTGCAGATACCGTTGTGAATGGAGTGCCGTTTGCGTGTGATGTGGGAGTGTTTAATCAGGATTACTTTGTCTATATTGCGGCATTTGGATTATTTACGGATGTTTCTTATGAGACGAAGCAGAGCATGAAAAATGTACTGGGACATCTGGCATACATATTAGAAGGAACGAAACGTATCTTTAATATTCCCTCTTACCGGATCAAAGTGACTCATGACGGAGAGACGATAGAAGATGAATTTATTTACGGAATGGTGACGAACTCCCGATCGGTGGGGGGATTTAAAGGAATTACAGGAAAGAATGTAGTCTTTGATGATGGGAAATTTGAAGTAACACTGTTCAAGACACCAAGGAATCCAATGGAACTGAACGAGATCCTGGGGGCGTTGGCACTGAGAAAGATCAACCCGAAGCGGATGTACTCTTTTAAGACAAATGAGGTTCATTTTGAGACAGAAGAGGAAATTCCATGGACGTTGGATGGTGAATTTGGCGGAGTGCATGAAGAAGTAGTGGTAAAAGACTGTCAGAAAGCACTTGAGATCATGGTAAAGCCGGAAGTCATTGAGGATGTCTCCGAGAAAAAAGGAACAGAATAAAGCAGAGGATAGTATCGAGCTGAAAAGGAAGAAATTTCAGAAAATATACCAATATAAACTGAATTGAAGAAATTTTTAAAAATATTAAAAAAAATGAAAAAAGTACTTGCATTTTAAAAAAAAGTACTATATAATCATACTTGCTTGTGACGAAAGAAAGTACAGGCAAGTAAATATGGCTCCGTGGTCAAGCGGTCAAGACGCTAGCCTCTCACGCTGGAATCAGGGGTTCGATTCCCCTCGGAGTCACTTAAGATCTGCAGAGTATTCTGCAGATCTTTTTGTTTCTGCGGAAACTATTTTCTTGTACAAAAAAAGACGGGAAAGTACTTATATTTTATGCAAAACATAAGATTGTCTTTTTCCATTGGATAAGCTATAATATAGGAAGATTCTAAATTAAATTATTTTCGGCAGTTTTCACAGAGTGTCGGGAAATGAAAGAATTGGAGGAAATGAATATGTTAGTATCAGCTACAGAAATGCTTCAGAAAGCAAAAGCAGGTCATTACGCAGTTGGCCAGTTCAACATCAACAACCTTGAGTGGACAAAGGCAATCCTGACAACAGCTCAGGAGCTTAACTCTCCGGTTATTCTTGGAGTATCAGAGGGTGCAGGAAAGTACATGACAGGTTATAAGACTGTTGTGGGAATGGTAAATGGAATGATGGAAGAACTTGGAATTACAGTTCCGGTTGCTCTTCATCTTGATCACGGCAGCTACGAAGGATGCCTGAAATGTGTAGAAGCAGGATTCTCATCCATCATGTTTGACGGATCTCATTATCCGATCGACGAGAACGTTGAGAAGACAAAAGAACTTGTAAAGATCGCTCATGAGCATGGAATGTCTATCGAGGCTGAGGTAGGTTCCATCGGTGGAGAAGAAGACGGAGTCATCGGAAAAGGTGAGTGTGCTGATCCAGAAGAGTGTAAGATGGTAGCTGATCTTGGAATTGACTTCCTTGCAGCAGGTATCGGTAACATCCACGGTAAATACCCGGCTAACTGGGAGGGATTAAGTTTTGAGACTCTGGATGCGATCCAGCAGCGTACAGGTATCATGCCGCTCGTACTTCACGGTGGTACAGGTATCCCGGACGATATGATCAAGAAAGCAATTTCTCTTGGAGTTGCTAAGATTAATGTAAATACAGAGTGTCAGCTTTCATTTGCAGATGCTACACGTAAGTACATCGAGGCAGGAAAAGATCTTGAGGGCAAAGGATTTGACCCACGTAAACTTCTGAAGCCAGGTACAGATGCAATTATGGCTACAGTAAAAGAAAAAATGGAGTTATTCGGATCTGTCGGAAAAGCCTGAGAAAAATTTTTCTAACTTTTACTTGCGTTTTAGGAAAAGTTGAGTTATACTGACTGACGTAGACAGAACAAGGGCGTTCCAATTTAAGATTGGAATGCCCTTTTTTATACATCAGGAAAGATTCTTTTGGTGATGTGTAAAATATGCAAAGCAGAAAGGGATTCTGTCATAGAGGAACCTGGATGCGACAAGAATCAATGAAAAGGAAGGGATATGTATGAGCACAGAAGTAATCAACGTAGCTGAAATCTTTGGAGAAAATGTATTTAATGATACAGTCATGCAGGAGCGTCTGCCAAAGAAAGTTTATAAGAACCTGAGAAAGACGATTGAAGAGGGAAAAGATCTTGACCTCGAAACAGCAGATGTAATTGCTCATGAGATGAAGGAATGGGCCATTGAGAAAGGTGCTACTCATTATACTCACTGGTTCTTGCCGCTGACAGGAGTTACGGCAGAGAAGCATGATTCATTTGTTTCTGCACCACTTCCGAGTGGTAAAGTCCTGATGAGCTTCTCAGGAAAAGAATTGATCAAAGGAGAGCCGGATGCTTCATCCTTCCCGTCAGGAGGACTGAGAGCGACATTTGAAGCAAGAGGATATACAGCATGGGATTGTACTTCACCGGCATTCGTAAGACAGGACGCAGGCGGAGCTACACTTTGCATTCCGACAGCATTCTGCTCTTATACAGGAGAGGCACTGGATCAGAAGACACCGCTGCTTCGTTCCATGGAAGCAATTAATAAAGAAGCATTAAGACTGCTCCGTTTATTTGGAAACACAACATCTAAGAAAGTAACTCCTTCTGTTGGAGCTGAGCAGGAGTACTTCCTCGTAGATGCAGAGAAGTTTGAACAGAGAAAAGACCTGATCTATACAGGACGTACCCTTTTCGGTGCAATGCCTCCGAAGGGACAGGAACTGGATGATCATTACTTTGGAACGATCCGTCAGAGGATCGCATCTTTCATGAGAGATGTAAATATCCAGTTGTGGAAAGTCGGCGTTACAGCAAAGACACAGCATAATGAAGTTGCTCCGGCACAGCACGAGCTTGCTCCGATCTATTCCGAAGCAAATATTGCAGTAGATCAGAACCAGCTCACAATGCAGACGTTGAAGAGAGTTGCATGCCAGCATGGAATGAAGTGCCTGCTTCATGAGAAACCATTTGCAGGAGTAAACGGTTCCGGTAAGCATAATAACTGGTCCATTACAACAGACGATGGAATCAATCTTCTTGAGCCAGGTAAGACACCTCATGAAAATACACAGTTCCTTCTGGTACTTGCCTGCATTCTGAAGGCAGTGAATGTACATGCAGATCTGCTTAGAGAATCCGCAGCAGATCCGGGAAATGACCACAGACTTGGAGCAAATGAAGCACCACCGGCGATTATTTCCATCTTCCTTGGCGAGCAGCTTGAGGATGTGGTAGATCAGCTGATCAGCACAGGAGAGGCTACGCACAGCCTGAATGGAGGAAAGCTGGATACAGGTGTCAGCACACTTCCGGAGCTTTCAAAAGATGCAACAGACAGAAACAGAACATCACCGTTCGCATTTACAGGAAATAAATTTGAGTTCCGTATGGTAGGATCAAGAGATTCCATCGCAAATCCGAACATTGTACTGAATACGATCGTTGCTGAAGCATTTGCAGATGCGTGTGATATTCTTGAGAAGGCAGATGACTTTGATCTTGCAGTACATGACCTGATCAAAGAATATCTGACAGACAATCAGAGAATTATCTTCAACGGAAATGGATATTCTGATGAGTGGGTTGCAGAGGCTGAGAGAAGAGGACTTCCGAACATCAAGTCCATGGTAGAAGCGATTCCTGCAATTACAACAGATAAGTCCATCAAGCTGTTTGAGAGATTTAGTGTATTTACAAAGGCAGAGCTTGAGTCCCGTGCAGAGATCCAGTATGAGGCATATGCAAAGGCAATTAATATCGAGGCGCGTACGATGATCGATATGGCAAGCAAGCAGTTCCTGCCTGCATTTATCAAATATACAAAGACACTGGCTGATACAGTTCTTGCTGTAAAAGAGGCAGGTGTGGATGCTGCAGTCCAGACTGAAGCATTGAAGGAAGTAAGTGCTCTTATGGCTGAGACAAAGGCAGCACTGGATGTCCTTGTGAAAGTAACAGATGAGGCAGCAGCAAAAGAAGAGGGAGAAGTGCAGGCGAACTTCTATCATTCAGATGTTGTTCCGGCTATGGAAGCACTTCGTGCTCCGGTCGACAAGCTTGAGATGATCGTTGACAAAGAGGCTTGGCCAATGCCATCTTACGGAGACCTGATCTTCGAGGTATGATTTTCATAAAAAAGCGTTTGCTTATTATAAAAAGTCACTGTTCGGATATGAATGAAAAGTCCGGACAGTGGCTTTTTTGATGCAAAAATATGAAAAAAGACGTTCTTTGTATGACCGGTCATGAAAGGAAAACTGCGTACAGACATGAAAGGCAAACTGCCAGTGGAAGTTCTGCGGGATTTTATCCAGTGTGTCGTAAAACCCCTTGCTTTAGCTATGGGGATATAAGACACTTCCATCGAATTTACGCAAGTAATTGAAGATGGAACAAAATATCCTTGTATTAGATTTAAAATGGCATATAATACATATATGAATAGATGTCGGGGTCAAAATCCGGCATTCCGCAGAATAGGAATGCCGAAATAAGAAAAATCTGTCGGCAGCAGCAGGAACATTTTGGGAATACCTGAGTGAATATGGAGGAGAATGTGGGAAATGAGAAATTTAGAAAGTCTGGCTGAATTGAAAAAGCAGGGGAAAATGCGGATAGAAGAACGAAGAGATAATTTTGTACGTCAGAGTCTTTTGTCGGATGAATTTCTGGATCTGATTCAGCGGAATAAAAAGCCATTTGATCTTCTGATGTGCTATTACGAATGTGCAATTATGGAAGTGGAAACGAAATTCAAGGTTCTGAATCAGGAACATTCACTGGAGTATGACCGCAATCCGATTGAAAGTATTAAGACAAGAGTGAAGTCCTATGAAAGCATTTTGAAAAAGATCCGTAAAAAAGATATACCAATTACGATGGAGGCAATCGAGGAAAATATTAAAGATATAGCGGGCGTGAGAGTGATCTGTTCTTTTCAGGATGATATTTATGCGTTGGAAGAAAGCTTTCTTAAGCAGGATGATATCGAACTGATCGAGCGGAAAGATTACATAAAAAATCCCAAGCCGAGCGGATACCGCAGCCTTCATCTGATTGTTCAGGTTCCGATCTTTTTGCAGAATACAAAGAAGTTTGTCAATGTGGAGGTTCAGTTCAGGACGATCGCGATGGATTTCTGGGCAAGTCTTGAACATAAAATGAGATATAAAAAGGATATCCCTGAATCACAGGTGAAATTTCTTCAGGAGGAACTGTACGACTGTGCAGAACAGAGTGCAAAGCTGGATGAGCGGATGCAGGGAATCCGGGATGTGATCGGATGGAATAAGAATGAGTAAAGTTGGAATGAATGAATAAAATTTCTCATAGAAATGAAAAGAAAACCTTTATGGAAATCTTATGAGTCAGAAAATTGAAAACCAGTTAAATCTCGCCCTGGATGCAACAGAGGCAGAACGACAGAGGAGCAGAAGCCTGAACGTAGGCTATGACGAAGAAGAAAATGAATGGGAGCTGATCCTGAAATATTCGGGATCACTGGAGCCGGTAAGAGAACTTGCGGTGTATGTAACTGAGCTGACCGGGGGTTATGTAATTATTCAGATTAAGGAAAGCCGGATTGAAGAACTGGCAGCACTTCCTGAAGTTGAGTTTATAGAAAAACCGAAAAATTTGTATTTTCAGGTGGAAAATGGAAGACGTGTATCCTGTATTGACGAAGTACAGGCTGCGTCTTCTTTTTTTTCAGCAGGGCAGGATATAGGCAAGGAAAGTGGAGAAGGAGTGCTGATTGGAATTGTAGACAGTGGGATTGACTATGAAAATCCTGATTTCAGAAATGCGGATGGGACAACGAGAATTGCAGCACTATGGGATCAGACAGTGGAAACCGGACTGCCTCCTGCGGGCTATAATGTAGGAACAGAATTTACATCTCAGCAGATCAATGCGGCACTTCAGACAGCAGGGCATGAAGAACGTTTCCGTCTTGTTCCCAGCCGTGATATCAGTGGTCATGGAACTGCTGTGGCAGGAATTGCAGCAGGAAATGGACGAGGGAGTCAGGGCGGACGATACAGAGGTGTTGCACCGGAAGCAGAACTGCTTATTGTGAAGATGGGGATACCGGGAGAGTATGGATTTCCAAGAACGACTCAGTTGATGCGGGGAGTGGACTATATTATAAGGAAAGCAGAGGAATTAAAAAAGCCGGTAGCAGTCAATATCAGTTTTGGCAATACTTATGGATCTCATGATGGAACCAGCTTACTTGAGCGGTATCTGAATACCGTGTCTGAACGGTGGAAAAATGTAATCTGTGTCGGAAGCGGCAACGAAGGAACGACAGCAGGTCATGCGGCCGGTGAACTGGAGAGCAGAATGACGACAGAAGTTCAACTGGCTGTGCAGGAAAGAGAGGTGTCGTTAAATCTTCAGATCTGGAAATCCTATGTGGATGAAGTGGCAATCATGCTGATTGATCCATCGGGCAATGCTTCCGGGCGGATCGACGAAAGAACGGGTATACAGAGGATTACAGTAGGAGAGACAGAACTTCTGATCTACTATGGCGAACCGAAACCCTATTCTGTGCGGCAGGAAATCTATATTACATTTCTTCCGGAGAGTAATTTTATTACCCCGGGAGTGTGGACAATACGTCTGGTGCCGGGAAAGATTGTGGATAAATCCTGGCAGATGTGGCTTCCGGGAAGTGCGGCTCTGGGAAGCGATACCCGTTTTTTACGTCCGGTAGAAGAGACGACGCTTACCATTCCCTCCACCGCATCCAAGGTCATTACCGTGGGGGCTTATGATGCGCTGACCAATGCCTATGCAGACTTCTCCGGTCGGGGCGGCAGAAATGGAATTCAGAAGCCGGATCTTGTGGCACCTGGTGTGGATATTCTGACTGCCGCGCCTGATGGCAGATATACCCGCCAGACCGGCACTTCCTTCGCCGTGCCCTTCGTCACCGGTGCCGCGGCTTTGCTCATGCAGTATGGGATTATCAATGGAAATGATCCCTATCTCTATGGGGAAAAAGTGAAGGCATATCTCCGCCGCGGTGCTGCTCCGCTGCCAGGGATTCGGGAGTATCCCGATGAGCGGGTGGGGTATGGAAGTTTGTGTCTGGAAAGTAGTTTGCCAAGTGCTTAAGATTAGACCAAAATAAATTCTAGTTGGGCAGATATAATGACAGAACTGGCATATAGCCAATCCCCGAGGAGTTATGCCTGCTTCCGGCACACGCAAAAATGACAGGCACTTCCCGGCACGTCTTCTCTCATAGGACAGAAGTACAACGTAGTATCTTCCTCCTGCTTTGTGGTATAATGCACAGCCTCCTGCGGATGTAGTGGCAGCAGACAGACAAAACAGAGATAGATGCAGGGAAGGATGATCCATTTCCAGCTTTCCGGATGATCTGCCA
>ENA-OUQN01000929-OUQN01000929.1-human-gut-metagenome-genome-assembly--contig:-NODE-929-length-19892-cov-5.114735_pt1 | contig 19892 bp, 18 predicted proteins | sample MGYA00237950_ERZ548832 | MGnify/ENA primary metagenome ERZ548832 (study PRJEB26490, sample SAMN05194703) | human gut metagenome | biome: terrestrial biome; feature: human-associated habitat; material... | reverse complement strand
ACGCGGAGCGCCGCAGTCAGGTGGGCAGCGGGGACCGCTCTCAGCGGATCCGCACCTATAATTTCCCACAGGGACGGGTGACAGACCACCGCATCGGCCTGACGCTTTATAAGATCGACGCCATCATGGACGGCGCGCTGGACGAGCTGATCGACGCGCTGGTGACGGCGGATCAGGCAGAGAAGCTGAAACAGGGACAGGAAGCAGAGTGAGCATATTTTGAGAGCAAACGCCCGGCGGCGTTGAATATAAGATAATTCGAGGCGAGAAATGATGCATACACGATATTTTGACCTGCGGGACACCAAGGGTCAGCAAAAGATCATCGAGGATCAGATCTCCGCAGCGGCAGACATCCTGCGGCAGGGGGGACTGGTGGGAATTCCCACGGAAACGGTCTACGGCTTGGGTGCCAACGCATTGGACGCAGAGGCTGTCAACAAGATCTTTGAGGCCAAGGGCCGTCCGCAGGACAACCCTCTCATCATCCATATTCCGGGACCCCAGTGGCTGCCCCGGTACTGCCAGGATGTGCCGCCCCTGGCATACACCCTGGCCCGGAAGTTCTGGCCGGGGCCTCTGACCATGATTCTGAAGCGGAAAAAGGTGGTGCCTGACGCCACCACCGCCGGGCTGGACACCGTGGGCGTCCGCTGCCCGGACCATCAGGTGACGCTGGCCATCATCCGGGAGGCGGGGGTGCCCATCGCGGCCCCCAGCGCCAATACCTCCGGCCGTCCCAGCTGCACCACTGCGGCGGACGTGATGGAGGACATGGAGGGCAAGATCGACGCCGTGGTGGACGGCGGCCCCTGTCAGGTGGGCGTGGAGTCGACGATCATCGACCTGACGGTCACGCCGCCGCAGCTGTTGCGCCCGGGCGGACTGCCGCTCGAGAGCCTGCGCGATGCGCTGGGCGAGGTGACGGTCGACAAGGCCGTGACGCAGAAGATGAATGACGGCGAAAAGCCGCGCGCCCCGGGCATGAAGTACCGCCACTATGCGCCTAAGGCCCCCGTCACGGTCGTGACCGGCGGGGCGAAGGCGAGCGCGCGCTATCTGCTCACACACGCGGGCGAGAAGTCCGGCATCATCTGCTTTGACGAGTTCACGCGGCTCTTCGACGGGCACATCGTCCACCCCCTCGGTGCGAGCGACGATAAGCGCGCGCAGGCGCAGCACGTCTTCGACGCGCTGCGGACGTTCGACGAGACGAATGTGGGCGAGATCTGGGCACAGTGTCCGGACAGTAAAGGCCTTGGCCTTGCCATCGGCAACCGCCTCAAAAAGGCCGCGGGCTTCCATGTGGAGGACGCGGACGACGGCAAGATCGTCATCGGCATCACCGGCGGCACGGGCGCGGGGAAGACGAGCCTTCTGCGCGCGCTTGAAAGAAAGGGCGCATGCGTGCTCGACTGCGACGCGGTCTATCACGAGATGTTAAAAGATGACGAGCCGCTGCTGCGCGCGCTGCGCGAGGCGTTCGGCGATGTCATTTTTCGGCAGGACGGCAGCGTGGACGTCCACGCCATCGGCCTGATCGTCTTCAAGGACAGAAAAAAGCTCGCCGAGCTCGACGCCATCGTGCACGAGCGCATCCCGCGCGCGCTGGCGCAGGAAATGGCGGCGACGAACGCGGAGATCATCGGCCTCGATGCTATCAAGCTCATCGAGAGCGGCCTTGGCGCGATCTGCGACGCGACCGTCGCCGTAACGGCGCCTGAAGAGATGCGGGTCAAGCGCATCGTGGCGCGCGACAGCATCACCGAGGAGTATGCAAGGTCGCGCATCGCGGCACAGAAGGAAGCGGACTATTTCCGCGCGCAGTGCGATTATGAATTTGTGAACGATCTGCCGACCGCTGAAAAGGCGGAACACGCGGCAGAGGTCTATATCAACACGATCATCAACAATTTGAAGGAGGAAACTGAGAGATGAGTGAAAAGAACAAGCTCGCTGAAAAACTGCTCTACGCCCCCAAGAATGGCTATGACCGCCTGAGCGCAGAGGATGAAAAAGCGATGGAGGCCTATTGCGAGGGCTACAAGAAGTTCCTCAACAACGGCAAGACCGAGCGCCTTTGCGTGGAGTACTGCATCGAGCTGGCGGAAAAGAAGGGCTTCAAGGCCTACGAAGCGGGTATGAAGCTGAGCGCCGGCGACAAGGTCTACTTCAATAACCGCGGCAAGGGCATCATGCTCGCTGTCATCGGCAGCGAAGACCTGAGCCACGGTGCGAACATCGGCGCGGCGCATACCGACTCCCCGCGCCTCGACTTAAAGCCCCGTCCGCTCTACGAGGAGGCCGAGATGGCCTACTTCAAGACCCACCACTACGGCGGCATCCGCAAGTACCAGTGGGTGACGATCCCACTTGAGCTGCACGGCGTCGTCGTGCTGCGCGACGGCTCGAAGGTCGACGTCCACGTCGGCGGCAAGGAGGACGATCCCCAGTTCATCATCAACGACCTTTTACCGCACCTTGGCCGCGAGCAGGGCAAAAAGCCGCTCAACGAGGCCATCCCGAGCGAGAGCTTGAACGTGCTGCTCGGTGGGAAGCCGTTTGAAGATAAGGACTGCTCCGACCGTTTCAAGCTCGGCGTTCTCCAGTATTTGAACGCGCAGTACGGCATGACGGAGGAGGACTTCATCTCCGCCGAGCTCGAAGTCGTCCCCGCCGGCAAGGCGCGTGACATCGGCTTCGACCGCAGCTTCATCGCGTCCTACGGTCACGACGACCGCGTCTGCGCGTATGCAGAGCTTGCAGGTATTTTTGACGCTGTGTCCCCGAAGAAGACCGCGGTCTGCATCTTCGCGGACAAGGAGGAGATCGGCTCCGAGGGCGTGTCCGGTATGCTGTCTCAGGCGTTTGAGTGGTTCATGGGCGACATGTGCCGCACGCAGGGTGTTGCGCTTGCCGACTGCTTTGCCAACTCCTTCTGCCTGAGCGCAGATGTGACGGCGGCCTACGACCCGAATTTTGCCGACGTTTATGACAAGCGAAACTCTGCCTTTGTCAATTACGGCGTGGCGCTGTGCAAGTATACCGGCTCCGGCGGCAAGGGCGGCGCGAGCGACGCAAGCGCTGAGGTCGTCGGCAAGGTGCGCAAGCTCATGAACGACAACGGTGTCTTCTGGCAGATGGCTGAGATGGGCAAGACCGACGCAGGCGGCGGCGGTACGGTCGCCAAGTTCATGGCCCAGCGCAACATCGACACGCTCGACGCGGGTGTGCCCGTGCTCTCGATGCACGCACCGTATGAAACGGTCGCCAAGCTCGACTGCTACATGACCTACAAGTGCATGAAGGCCATCTTCGAGCAGGCATAAGAAAACATACTGCGATTTCGAAAACGCTCTCCCACAAATGGGAGGGCGTTTTCTGTCCAGAATCATGCAATGGTGAACAAAGTGTAAAGTTTCCTGCGCTTTTGCTTGCATAAGCGCTCGCGGCGTGATAAGCTGTCATAACGCTTATTGCAAAGGATCAGAAAGGGAAGAGAGTCATGCTCCAGTTATTCACCGATACGTCCGCGAACCTGCCGGTCGCGCTGACAAAACAACACCACATCACCGTCGTGCCGTTTTCCTACACGGTGGACGGAAAGGAGACGGACTATCCCGATGACGTGGATTTCGACGGCGCGGCGTTCTACGGCGCGATGCGCCGCGGCGCGGTCGTCAAGACCTCAATGGTCAATCCCGACCTGATGGCGAACTACTTTGAACGTGCGCTCTCTCAGGGCGACGATGTGCTCTATGTCGGCATGTCCGGCGGCATCAGCGGCACGGCGCAGGCCGCGGTCATCGCCGCGGGCGAGCTGACGGAAAAATACCCCGCGCGGAAGATCGTCACGATCGACACCTACGCTGCCTCCCTTGGCGAGGGGTTACAGGTGCTCGAAGCCGCGCGCATGATCGAAGAGGGAAAGAGCCTCGATGAGATCAAAACGCATCTGCTTTCGAGAAGACCGCACATGTGCCAGTTTTTCACGGTCGACGACCTTGCGTACTTAAAGCGCGGCGGCCGCATTTCGAGCGCGACGGCGCTGATCGGCACAGTACTGAGCATCAAGCCAATCCTGCGCGGCGACGAGACGGGGCACATCGTCTCCTGCGGCAAGGTGCGCGGCATGAAGCGCGCGTATCAGGAGCTTGCGAATTACTACGACGCCCGCGCGCTCGACAAGAGCGAGATGCTTGGCATCGCCCACGCGGACAATGAAGAGGGCGCGCAGGCGCTCATCGCGCTGCTGCGGGACAAGGGCTTCACCGGCGAATGCCTGAACGTGGTCTACGAGCCTGTCACCGGTGCCCACGTCGGCCCGGGAACGGTGGCGCTGTTCTTCTACGGAAAAGAAAAGTGAACATAAGGAGCGCCCGAAGGGAAACCTTCGGGCGCTTTTTATATGGTAGACTTTGCGCAAAAGACCTGATATGATAACAAAAGAGAGATTTTGAGAGAAAAATGGGAGGGTTTTATGAAAAAATCGTGGCTCATCAGAGCGCTGCTGCTCATCGCCTATTGCATGCCGTTTGCGTTTTTCTCCGTGAAAGGCGATATTACTTCGGGGACGATGCTGTATTACGGCGTGATGATCGTCAGCTTTGTGATTTTGTACCGCTGCGCGCTGAAAACAGACAACGTTCCGATCATTTTTATCGGAAATATACTGAGCTTTATGTCCTCCTATTTGACGGCAAAGCTGTCGAGGTTAGACCCGATGGAATGGTACTGCAAGCCGTTTACATCCCACTCTCTGATTGTCGCGATATCGGTTACGTCCCTCATCATCCATGCGATCATCGTATGGAGAAGAGGCAGAAAGCAGAGGAACGCACAGGGGTGTGACAGAACATGAAGAAACACAAAAAAGCGATGATCGCACTGCTGATCGTAGCCCTGTTCGGTATGATATTGGCCTGCATTTCTTCCCATCCTTTTGTTTCACGCAGGTGCGAGGTGCCGGAGGAGTATGTCGCTGAGATCCGCGCGCAGTCGGTGGGAGTTTACTCAAAGAAAGTGCCCTTGCTGCCGATTTGCATTTCCATCGAGCGGTTTTCAGCGGGACGGGCCTATTATACGGTTCACTATTTCCCGTTTGGAACGCTTGGCATGTCCTATAGTTTGACCGACGGATTTTGCCAGGAAAATCCGCTGACGGGCCTGCAATAAGATGAATCGGCAGAACCGGCTGTTTTTCCACTGGATTTTTGCGCACGCTTCTGTTATGATAAACGCCAAAGAAACGCCATGGATCGGCATTTTATCAGACCGTCAGCAAAGGAGAAACGAATATGGAAACGATACAGGCCATCAGAAGCAGAAGAAGCATCCGTAAATACCAGCAGAGACCCGTCCCGCACGAGGTCATCGAGCAGATCGTCGCCGACGCGGCCTACGCCCCCTCGTGGAAGAATACGCAGATCGCGCGCTATGTGCTCGTCGAGGACCGCACGACGATCGACAAAATGGCGGAGGAGATGGTGCTTGATTTCAAGCTGAACGAGAAGACGCTCAAAAACTGCCCCGCCGTTATGGTGCTTACCTATGTGACCGGCCGCTCGGGCTACGAGCGCGACGGCTCGTTCTCGACGCCGAAGGAGGCGGGCTTTGAGATGTTCGACGCGGGCATCGCCGCGCAGACATTTTGTCTTGCCGCGTGGGAGCGCGGCGTCGGCACGGTCATCACGGGCTACTTCGACGAAGAGAAGATCACGAGACTTTTGAACCTGCCGGAGAATCAAAAGGTCGGCTGTGTTATCGGTCTTGGCTATCCCGATGAGGAGCCCGCCGCGCCGAAGCGCAAGAGCGTGGAAGATTTGCTGACGTACAAATAAAAAGCTGCAAGCGCCCGAGGAAAACGCCCTCGGGCGCTTTTTTGCTTGATTCGGACAATGCTTTCTGGTAAAATAAGCAGTATAAAAATATAGAAAAATGAGAGATATGGAGGCCATAAGATGAAAAAATACAGCTTATCGGTTATTTGCGTAGTGCTTTTTGCCCTGCTGGCTGGATGCGGCAGCAAGGAAACGTCAAACATAACGGTCGATTATGGCGATTCGGCTGTCTACACAGAACAGGATATGGATGATGCGATAAAGGTGATCGAAGAGATGATCGGTTCGTGGGAAGGCTGCGAATTACATAGCATTTCATATTCGTCAGATGACGTCTGCACGGATGAAAAGAACCTTTCGTGGATGAATGATTTGGAAAAGGCAAATGACAACGATCTGGCTTTTACACAATGCATCATGTTCGACAGCAGCTTTCGCTCTCCGAAAGAGGGCGGCGGAGCTTGGGAGCCGGACACGGAATACACATGGTCCTGGTGGTTGGCTCGCAGCGATGGCGGGGAATGGAAACTGATGACTTGGGGATATTAAAGTGCTTCCCAGTTTGAGGCTCGTATTTCCGACGGCACAAAGGGTATGCTTTTCGCGCTTTCTGCAAATCCTACCGGAAATGACTTTCGGGAGGACTTTGCCATGAGAAGCGAAACGAAACCCTCGCAGGACGAGGAGAAAAACGGGCAGGAGCCGCTGCTGCCGCCCATTCAGCCGGTCATCGACTTCGGCTCGGTCGTCATCAAAAATAGCCGCGCGGCTATCCACTGCCTGACGATCGCCGGACAGATCGAGGGCCACATGCTGCTGCCGAACACGCAGAAGGCGACGAAATACGAGCATGTGCTGCCGCTGCTGGCGTATCTGGAGGAGAGCGAGGACATCGACGGCGTTTTGTTCCTGCTCAACACCGTCGGCGGCGATGTGGAGGCGGGGCTTGCCATCGCCGAGCTCATCTCAGGGATGAAAAAGCCGACGGTCTCGCTCGTGCTTGGCGGGGGACACTCCATCGGCGTGCCGCTTGCTGTCGCGCCGATGGTGACGATGATCGCGCCGTCGGCGTCGATGACCATCCATCCCGTGCGCACGAGCGGCACGATCATCGCCGCGCCCCAGACCTACCAGTATTTTGAACGCTTGCAGGAGCGTATCGTGCGCTTTGTGACCAAGCATTCGAACATCACGCGCGAGCGCTTTCTTGCGTTGATGATGGATACGCAGGACTTAGCCTCCGATGTTGGCAGCGTGCTCTACGGGGAAGAAGCAGTGGCCTGCGGTCTCATCCAGCGTCTCGGCAGCCTCTCCGACGCGCTCGACGCGCTGTATCGGCTGATTGACGAGAAGAAAAAGTAAAAAGCCTCGCAGAGTTTGCCGACGGAAGTCGGCAAATAGAGTTAAATCATTTTCTGTCGGGGCGTGTACCTGACAGAAAATACAACTCAGGCTGCAAGTGTGCGAATTGTTCGCCGTAGGCGAACAATTCGTGCGCGCAGCAGACTGAAAAAGTTTGTCGGAAAAACCCGTTAGGGTTTTTCGACAGTTTTAGACGCCTCCGGGCGTCTTTTTGCGCTTTGTTCATGGAATTTACTTGAAAAGGCGGCGGAAAAATGGTATATAGTATTAGTCAAAATGTGTCATTATACCCTTATCGTGGGGGATGACGCCTTTTTCCAAGGAGGATATCGCTCGTGTACTTAAAGGCATTGGAGATCCAAGGGTTCAAGAGCTTCCCGGACAAGACGGTGCTCAACTTCGGTGAGGACATCACCGCCATCGTCGGGCCGAACGGAAGCGGTAAATCGAATATTTCGGACGCCATCCGCTGGGTCATGGGCGAGCAGTCGAGCAAGTCGCTGCGCGGCGCGAAGATGGAGGACGTCATCTTCGGCGGCACGGAAACGCGCAATCAGATGGGCTTTGCGCAGGTGACGCTCGTGCTCGACAACACCGAGCATATCTTCCCCAGCATGGAGGAGACCGAGGTCGCCGTCACGCGCCGGTACTACCGCAGCGGCGAATCGGAATACTATATCAACAAGCAGTCCGTCCGACTTCGTGACGTAAATGAGCTCTTCATGGACACCGGCATGGGCCGCGAGGGCTATTCCATCATCGGTCAGGGCCGCATCGACGAAATACTCTCGCAGAAGAGCGGCGACCGCCGCGAGATCTTTGAAGAGGCGGCGGGCATTTCGCGCTTCCGCTACCGCAAGGAGGAGACGGAACGTAAATTGGAGCGCACGGAAGAAAACTTAGTGCGCATCAACGACAAGATCGCCGAGCTGGAATTGCAGGTCGAACCCCTGCGTGCGCAGGCAGAGACGGCGAAGCAGTATCTTATCTACCGCGACGAACTGCGCCTTTTGGAAATTTCCGTGTGGCTTGAAAATCTGGAAACGCTCAAGACGAACGCCATCAAGCTCGACACCGACCTGTCGCTCGCGCGCGAGGAGCTCAAAAAGGCGAACGCGGATTTAGAGGCGCTGTACGCTGCGTCCGAGCAGTTTTCCGCGCGCATTCACGAGAACGACATCGCGCAGGAGGAAAAGCGCGCGCAGCTCTCGGAGCTCGACGCGCAGGTTAAAGAGCAGGAATCTGCCGTCGCGGTGCTGCAAACGGGCATCGCGCACAACGAAGAGAACATCACGCGCGTGGAGGAGGAACTCAGAAGCCAGTCTGACCGCGTGGGATCGATGGATGCGCAGATTGCGCAGCAGCGCGCGCGTATCGAAGAGCTGGAGAGAAGCAAAAACGAAGTCGAAACGACGCTCTCCGAGCTTTTGAAGCAGGCGGAGGAGCTGTCGAAAAACGCGGGCGAGGCCGCGAGCGAGGCCGAGACCCTGCGCGGGCGCGAAGCGCTCGCCCTGTCCGCCGCGGCGGACAGCCGCGCCGAGGTTGCCGCCCTGCGCTCGACGCTCTCGGAGATGGACGAGCGCGAGAGCGCCATTGCCGCCGAGCAGGAGAGCGGGGAGGCCCAGCTTTCCGAAACGCGCAAAAGCGCTGCGGAGAACCGCCGCGCGCTCCAAAGTGCGCAGGAGGAGGCCGACGCCATCCGCAACATCATCGCCGGTCACACGATGAAGATGCAGGGGCGCGTCGAGCGCGAGAAGGAGACGGGCGAAAAGCACGTTTCCCTCACGATGGAAATGAACAATTTAGACTCCCGCATCCGCCTGCTCAGCGAGATGGAAAAGGAGTACGAGGGCTTCAACAAGGCGGTGCGCACGGTCATGCAGGCGTCGGAGCGCAAGGCGCTGCGCGGCGTGCGCGGGCCGGTCGCCAATTTGATGAAGGTTGATAAAAAATATGCTGTCGCGATCGAGATCGCGCTCGGCGCGGGCTTGCAGAACATTGTCGTTGAGCGTGAGGAGGACGCGAAGAGCGCCATCCAACTCTTAAAGCAGCGCGACGGCGGACGCGCGACGTTCCTGCCGCTCTCGTCGATCCGCGGCGAGGCGTTGCGCGATGCGCGCGTGCAGAACGAGTACGGCTACGTCGGCCTTGCGAGCGAGCTGGTGGAATACGACCGCGAATACGACGGCATTTTCAAGAATCTGCTCGGCCGCACGGTCGTGGTCGAGGACCTTGACTGCGGCATCACAATTTCGCGCCAGTTTTCGAACGCGTTCCGCATCGTGACGCTCGACGGCCAGGTTTTGAACCGCGGCGGCTCGATGACGGGCGGCTCGATCTCTCGCAGCGCAGGCATTCTGAGCCGCGCAGGCGAGCTGCGCGAGCTGACGGCGCGGCGCGGCAGTCTTGCCGAAAAGCTCGACCTTGCCGCCAAGGCCGCCGAGGACGCCAAGCGCGAGCTTGCCAAAGCGCGCTACGAGCTGGAGGTCGCACAGGGCCAGCAGCGCGCGGCGGAGGACGCCGTGCTCAAATTGCAGGGCGATAAAAATCATTATGACTTATTGCTCTCGTCGCTGCGCGAGCGGCTCGAGAGTTTGGATACCGAGCGCGAGACCATCGCGCGCCGCCGCGGCGAAGTGAAGCGCGTGGCGGAGGAAAAGGAAGCGCTCGCGCTTTCGCAGGAGAAGGAAGCGGGCGAGCTGCGTGCACAGGCGGAAAAGAGCCTTTCCGGCCAGAGCGAGCTGCTGCGTTCGACCTCGCGCCTCGGCGACGAGATCGCCGAGAAAAAGAGCGTACTCGCAGGCTATGCCGCCGAGCGCGAGACGACGGAAAAGTCGCTCGCGAGCTTGGAGGGCCTGCGTGCTCAGATGCAGGGCGACGAGCAGAGCAGAAAAGCGCTCATCGAGCAGTACAGGGCCGCGAGCGAGCAGTCACAGCGCGAGATCGGCACACATGAGACTGAGATCGCCGCGCTGAGCGGCAAAATGACGGAAAAGCGCGCCGAGCTCGAAGCGCTTTCCAAAGCGAAACTCGCACTTGAAGCCGAGCGCAGCCAGAGCGACCGCCGCGGCCGCGAGCTCAACGAAAACGTGCTCAACGTGGAGCGCAGCGTCAGCAAGCTCGAACAGAAGCGCGCGACGAGCGCGATGGAGGAGCAGCAGATCCTCGACAAGCTGTGGGAAAACTACGAGCTGTCGCACTCCGCCGCGCAGGAGCAGCGCATTGAATTAGAGAGCGTCGCCAAGGCGAGCCGCCGCATCGGCGAGCTCAAGCGCGCCATCAGCGGCCTTGGCGCGGTCAACGTCGGCGCGATCGAGGAATTCGAGCGCGTGAATACGCGCTACACCTACCTCACGACCCAGCGCGACGATGTGGAAAAGGCAAAGGGCGAGCTCGTCGGCGTGATCGACAGCATCACAAGCGAGATGACCGTCATTTTCAAAGAGCAGTTCGCGCTGATTCGAGAGAGCTTCCAGGAGACGTTTTTGGAGCTGTTCGGCGGCGGCAAGGCCACGCTCGAGCTCGAGGACGAGAACGACGTGCTCTCCTGCGGCATCGAGATCAAGGTTCAGCCGCCGGGCAAGGCGCTCAAGACGATCACGCTACTCTCGGGCGGCGAAAAGGCGTTCGTCGCCATCGCACTGTACTTCGCCATCCTGAAGGTTCATCCGACGCCGTTTTGCGTCATGGATGAGATCGAGGCGGCGCTCGACGAGCCGAACGTGGTGCGCGTGGCCAATTACATGCGCCGCATCACGCAGAAAACGCAGTTTATCGTCATCACGCACCGCCGCGGCACGATGGAGGCAGCGGACGTCCTCTACGGCGTGACGATGCAGGAGCGCGGCGTGAGCAAGGTGCTGACGATCAATATGAACGACATGGCGAAGGAACTCAACATTAAGGAATAAAGCGCGAGGAGAAACAAATGGGTATTTTTGCAAAGATCAAAAAGGCGTGGTTCGACACCATCGTGTGGGAGACCATTGACGACGAATTCTATGACGAGCTTGAGGACAGCCTCATTATGGCTGACCTCGGCGCAACGGTCGCGCACGACGCGGTGAAAAAGCTGCGCGACGTCGTGTACCAGAAGAGCATCCAGCGCGGCGACGATGTGAAGCAGGCGCTGCGCGATATTTTGATTGAAAAGCTGAACGTGGGCGACACCGCGCTTGACCTGTCGACCAAGCCGAGCGTTGTGCTGGTCATCGGCGTGAACGGCGTGGGCAAGACCACGTCCATCGGAAAGCTCGCCCACCGCCTGAAGGGCGAGGGCAAGCGCGTGCTGCTGTGCGCGGCGGATACGTTCCGCGCGGCGGCGGCGGATCAGCTCGAGATCTGGGCGAACCGCGCAGAGTGCGAGATCGTCCGCTCGGTCGAGGGCGCGGACCCCGGCGCGGTGCTGTTCGACTCGCTCGCCGCGGCGAAGGCGAGAGGTGTCGACGTCGTTCTCTGCGACACGGCGGGCAGACTTCACAACAAGGTGAACCTGATGAACGAGCTCTCCAAGCTCCGCAAGATCATCGACCGCGAGACGCCCGACGCCGCGAAGGAGACGCTTTTGGTGCTCGACGCGACGACGGGGCAGAACGGATTGCAGCAGGCCAAGGTCTTCCGCGAGACGGCGGGCCTGACGGGCATTATCCTGACGAAGCTCGACGGCACGGCCAAAGGCGGCATCTGCGTCGCCATCGCGCAGGAGCTGGGCGTGCCGGTGAAGTACGTCGGCCTCGGCGAGGGCATCGACGATCTCCAGCCGTTCAACGCGGAGGAATACGTCAAGGCGCTCATCTGATGGGAAAATCATAAACCTGCGAGACAATAAGGAGACGAATATGGAAATCACTTCTGTTTCTGTTTGCCCCTATTGCGGAAAGGAAATGCGAGATGGAGCCATCCCTGTCTTGCGTGATATTTACTGGTGTCCAAGAGGTGAGGACGGCATGCTCAAAGACGGATTTGGCGACGAGAAGGAACAGGTCTGGCTTGGCAGAGCGGGGCTGTTAGGAGATTATTACACGCCCGCCCGTTACTGTGAGAGCTGCAAGGTGGTCATCGTGCCCGTGCCGGAGATCGAATGGCCGCTTGACAAGCTCGATAAAAAGTTCACAGCCTGGCAGGAAAAGATGAGCGCGCAGCGCGAAGAGCGCAAGGCGCAGCGCGAGGAAGAAAAGCGGGAAGAAAAAAGCAGGAAGAGACGGGAAAAAGACCCGTGGGAGGTTTGACGATGAAATTTGTTTTAGCAACGCAGAACCCCAAGAAATTGAAGGAAATGAGCGCTATTCTGGGCGAGCTCGGCGTGGAGGTCGTGTCGGAGGCCGACCTCGGCGTAAAGATCGAGGTGGAGGAAACGGGCGAGACCTTTGCCGAGAATTCGCTTCTCAAGGCCAAGGCCGTCATGGAGGCGACGAAGCTGCCCGCCATCGCGGACGATTCGGGATTGTGCGTCGACGCGCTGAACGGCGGCCCGGGCGTTTACAGCGCGCGCTTTGGCGGCGAGGGGCTGGATGACACCGGCCGCTACCGTCTTCTTTTGCAGATGATGCACGGGCAGGCCGACCGCCGCGCCCACTTCCACACGACGATCACCTGCGCGTTCCCGAACGGCGATACTTTGCAGGACGACGGCGAGGTCGAGGGTACGATCGCGTTCGCGCCGATGGGCGAAAACGGCTTCGGCTACGATCCCGTGTTCTTCGTGCCTGACAAGCGAAAGACCTTTGCACAGCTTTCGGCAGAAGAAAAGGCGGAGATCTCGCACCGCGGCAAGGCACTGCGGGCATTCAAGGAAACGCTCAAGAATTATCTTGCGGAACATCAATAAAAAGGATAAGGAAATACTATGGAATTAAGCAGCAAACAGCGCGCGTATCTGCGCAGCCTTTCCAATGACCTCGACGTGATCGTCCATATCGGCAAGGACGGCATCGGCGACAACCTCGTCAAGCAGGCGAACGACGCGCTGGAGGCGCGTGAGCTCATCAAGTGCCGCGTGCTTGAAAACAGCATGCTCACCGCGCGCGAGGCGTGCGACGAGCTGAGCGCCTTGACGCGCAGCGAGCAGGTGCAGGTCATCGGCACGAAATTCGTGCTCTACCGCCCCTCTCACAAAAAGGACAAGAAGGACAAGATCGTGCTGCCCAAGGCAGCGAAGAAGACCGTGTAAAAGAGAAAAAGAGGTCGAACAAACTTGAAGATCGGAATTTACGGCGGCAGCTTCAACCCGCCGCATCTGGGTCATATGGCCGCGGCCGAGAGCGCGGCAAAATATCTGGGGCTCGACGAGCTCCTGCTCATCCCGGCGGGTATCCCGCCGCACAAGATGCTCTCCGCCGACGCGGCGGGGGCGGAGGACCGCCTTGCGATGACGCGCCTGATGGGCGAGCAGATCGCGCTCGACACGGGCGTAAAGGTCACGGTCTCCGACATGGAGATCGCGCGCGGCGGCAAGAGCTACACCGCGGACACGCTGCGCATCCTGCATGAGCAGCGCCCCGACGATGAGCTGTGGCTTCTGATGGGGACGGACATGTTCTTGACGTTCCAGTACTGGTACAAGCCGGACGAGATCGTGCGGTATGCGGGCCTGTGCGCCTTTGGCCGCACGGAAAAAGACGGCGAGGAGCTTTTCGCCCCGCAGCGCAAGTACCTCGGCCAGCGCTTTCCGGGCAGCCGCATCGTGACGATGACGCTGCCGAACCTTGTCGACGTCTCGTCGACGGAGCTGCGCGCACGCATCCCGAAGGGGGAGACGGATGGGCTTCTGGCCCCCGCGGTGCTGGGATATATTTACCGCAAGCATCTTTATGGAACAAATCTCGATTTAAAACGTCTAACCTTAGAGGACCTGAGACCCATCGCGCTCTCCTACCTCAAGGCCAAGCGCATCCCGCACGTGCTCGGCACCGAGCAGACGGCCAAGGCGCTCGCGGAAAAGTACGGCGCAGACGTCGAAAAGGCGCGCTTTGCCGCGCTTCTGCATGACTCGACCAAGCGTCTTTCGATGGAAGAGCAGCTCGCGATGTGCGAGCACTACCACATCGCGCTCGACGAGCTGGAGCAGCATGCGCTCAAGCTGCTGCACGCCAAGACCGGCGCGGCGCTCGCGCGCGACGTGTTCGGCGCGGACGACGAGATTTACAACGCGATCTTATGGCACACGACGGGCAAGGCAAACATGACCTTACTCGAAAAGGTCATCTACCTTGCCGATTACATCGAGCCGAGCCGCGACTTCGACGGCGTGGAGGACCTCCGCAAGGTCGTGTGGGAAGACTTGGACAAGGGCCTTGCAATGGGCCTTGCCATGACCGTGGAGGAAATGGAGCAGATGGGAAACCCCGTTCACCACAACACACTGCAAGCGCTGGAGTATCTGAGAGGACATACCCATGAGTGATCAAAGAGAGATTTACGAGAGAGACAGGGAAGACCCCTATTACGAGGGGCGGCACACGCACCGGAAAGAGGGCTTTTTCGAGCGCAACTGCGACGAGGCCTGGGAGCAGGTCAAGGAGACCTTTTCCCACCCAGGGAGGCTCTTTGCCAAGGTGCTGCTCATCGCGCTGGTGTGCGGTGTGGTCGCCGGCGGCAGCTATCTGCTGAAAATCCGCGCGCCGGAGCTCCCGAGCAAGGGCGACGGCAGCAAGAATAACAACACCGAGCAGACCGACGGCATCGACTATGGCGACGGCGTGCGCCCGAAGGCGGGCGGCGAGCGAAAGAGCAAGGATTTCTACACCGTGCTCATTCTCGGCCGCGACACGGGCGGCGGCGGCAACACTGACACGATGCTGCTCGCGAGCTACGATGTGACGAACCAGAAGGCGACCGTCATGTCCATCCCGCGCGACACGATGGTCAACGTTCCCTGGGACATTAAGAAGATCAACTCCGTCTACAACTACTACGGCGGGGGAGACAAGGGCATTCAGGCGCTCTATAAGGAGATCGCCCAGCTCGTCGGCTTTGAGCCGGATTATCAGGTCGTACTGGAATGGGATGCCGTCGGCGAGATCGTGGACGCCATGGGCGGCGTCTATTACGATGTGCCGCGCAACATGAACTACGACGACCCCTATCAGGATCTTCACATCCACCAGACCAAGGGCTACCGCAAACTCAGCGGCAGCGATGTGATGCAGGTGCTGCGCTACCGCCACGACAACGATATGCGCTATGGCTATCCGGACGGTGACCTTGGCCGCATCAAGACGCAGCAGACGCTTTTAAAGGCGATGATCGAGCAGCTTTTGCAGCTCAAGAACGTGACGAAGATCGGCGACTTTGCTCGCGCGGTGAAAAATAATGTTACCTCGGACCTTACGTTCGAGGAAATGCTCTGGTTCGGCTCGCAGGCCGTCATGGGCGGACTGACGATCGACTCGGTGAACTTTGTCACGATGCCGAACACCGGCAAGATGGTTTACAGCCGTTCGATCGGAGGAATGCTTTCCTACGTGGTGCCGAACGCGCAGGAGCTTTTGGATCTCGTCAACAACGAGCTCAGCCCGTTTGTCGAGACATTCACAATGCGCGACCTTGACATCATGTCCGTCAACTCGGATGGCTCGGTGTCCTCGTCCACGGGCCATGTGGAGGACAGTAAGGCTGCCAAGCCGCAGAACCACCATTCCTCCTCTGGCTCACAGACCGGCACAGGGGACAGCGGCACGACGACCGACCCAGGTACGGCCACCGATCCCGGCAATACCGGCGACAACAGCGGCACGACGGTCGACCCCGGCAATACCGGTGACAACAGCGGCGGTACGACCGTTGATCCGGGCAACACGGGCGATAACAGCGGCACGACCACGCCAAGCGAGCCCACCACGCCTGTCGATCCCGTGACCCCGACCGACCCCGGCGCGGGGGAGGGCGGCAATACGGGCGATACCGGCGGCAGTGATACAGTTGTTGATGAAATGCCCGATTGGCTGCGCCCGTAACGTAAATTAGCACCAAATACCAATAAACTGAAATAAGAAAAGGAGACCCCTATGTTACCTTCCAGAGAAATGGCCGAGATCGCCGTCAAGGCACTCGACAGCAAAAAGGGTAAGGAGATCAGACTCATCCGCATCGACAAGATCACGACGCTCGCGGAGTACTTTGTCATCTGCACCGGTACGTCCAACACGCAGATCAACGCGCTGTGCGACGCAGTGGAAAAGGAACTGACCGAAAAGGGCGAGGAGCCGCTGCACCGCGAGGGCTATCGCGGCGGCACGTGGGTTCTGCTCGACTACGGCTGCGTCGTCGTCCACGTCTTCAACGACGAGGCGCGCAAGTTCTATTCCCTCGAGCACCTGTGGGCCGACGGCGAGGAAGTCGACCTGAGCGCCATCCTGCCCCACGCCGAGGAAAAATAACGCTTGACAAGGCGGGACAAAACGCCTAAAATGGTCATGCTGAATTTATGCAAAACGCGATGACGGAGCAAAAAGACGCGTGATTTTCACCTGAAGAGAGCCGGCGGTCGGTGCGAGCCGGTGGGAAAATGCGCGTGGATGACTCACTCCCGAGCAGTCCGCCTGAAAGGGCGGAACGGTCGCCCCCGTTACGGGCAAGGCTATGAAGCCGCTGAGGGCTCACGGGAAACCGTGCGCTGAATCAGGGTGGTATCGCGTAATGTGTTCGTTACGTCCCTGACCGTTTGAAAAACGGTCAGGGACTTTTTTCGCATCAAAATACTATTTCACATAAAGGAGAAGATCCATGAAGTACGATTTCGCAGCCATTGAGAAAAAATGGCAGGACAAGTGGGAGCAGGGAAAGCCCTACGCCGCCGTGACGGGGGACAAGCGCCCCAAGTTCTACGGCCTGATCGAATTCCCGTACCCCTCCGCCGCGGGTCTGCACGTCGGCCACCCGCGCCCGTTCACGGCGATGGACATCATCTGCCGCAAAAAGCGCATGCAGGGCTACAATGTCTTGAACCCCATCGGCTTTGACGCCTTCGGCCTGCCGACGGAGAACTTTGCCATCAAGAACCACATCCATCCCGCCATCGTCACGCAGCAGAACATCAAGAACTTCACCCGTCAGCTCAAGATGCTCGGCTACGGCTTCGACTGGGACCGCGTGATCGACACGACAGACCCACAGTATTATAAATGGACGCAGTGGATCTTCCTCCAGCTCTTTAAGAATGACCTTGCCTACAAGACGACAATGCCCGTCAACTGGTGCACGAGCTGCAAGTGCGTTCTGGCCAACGAAGAGGTCGTCGAGGGCGTGTGCGAGCGCTGCGGCGCACCCGTTATCCGCAAGGAAAAGAGCCAGTGGATGCTGCGCATCACGAAGTATGCCGACCGCCTGATCGACGATCTCGACGACGTCGACTACATCGAGCGCGTGAAGACGCAGCAGCGCAACTGGATCGGCCGCTCCACCGGTACCGAGGTCACGTTCAAGACCAACACCGAGGATGATATCACCGTTTACACCACCCGTGTCGATACGCTGTTCGGCGTGACGTACACGGTCATCTCTCCCGAGCACCCGCTGCTCAAGAAGTGGAAGAGCATCATCAAGAACTGGGACGAGGTCGAGGCCTATCAGGCTGCCGCCGCCCGCAAGAGCGACTTTGAGCGCGGCGAGCTCAATAAGGACAAGACCGGCGTGCGCCTCGACGGCATCGAGGTCATCAACCCCGCGACCGGTAAGGTCGTGCCGATGTTCGTCTCGGACTACGTTTTGATGGGCTACGGCACCGGTATCGTCATGGGCGTTCCGGGCCACGACCAGCGCGACTGGGACTTCGCCAAGGCGTTCGGTATCCCCATCGTCGAGGTCGTCGAGGGCGGCGACATCACGAAGGAGGCCTTCACGCTCAAGGATGACACCGGCATTATGGTGAACTCCGGCTTCTTGAACGGCATGACCGTCAAGGAGGCCATCCCCGCGATGAAAAAGTACGCCGTCGAGCAGGGATGGGGCCATGAAAAGGTCAACTACAAGCTGCGCGACTGGGTCTTCTCCCGCCAGCGCTACTGGGGCGAGCCCATCCCCCTCGTCAACTGCCCGAAGTGCGGCTGGGTGCCCGTGCCCGAGGAGGAGCTGCCGCTCGTTCTGCCGCAGGTGGACAGCTACGAGCTGACCGACGACGGCGAGAGCCCGCTTTCCAAGATGACCGACTGGGTCAATACCAAGTGCCCCAAGTGCGGAGGTCCCGCCAAGCGCGAGACCGACACCATGCCCCAGTGGGCCGGCTCTTCTTGGTACTTCCTGCGCTATATGGACCCGCACAACGACCAGGCGCCCGTCTCCCACGAGGCAGAAAACTACTGGGGCCCTGTGGACTGGTACAACGGCGGCATGGAGCACACCACGCTGCACTTGCTCTACTCCCGCTTCTGGCACAAGTTCCTCTACGACATCGGCGTCGTGCACACGAAGGAGCCCTATGCCAAGCGCACGAGCCACGGCATGATCCTGGGCCAGAACCCGCACTACGTCGGCAACGTCTCCACGCAGGAGGAGAAGGACGCGCTCATCGCCAAGTACGGCAATCAGGCGCTCCGTCCGGCGGTCAAGATGTCCAAGTCCCTCGGCAACGTCGTCAATCCCGACGATGTCGTCAAGGCCTACGGTGCGGACACGATGCGCCTTTATATCATGTTCATCGGCGACTTTGAAAAGGTCGCGACCTGGTCGGACGACGCTGTCAAGGGCTGCAAGCGCTTCTTAGACCGCGTGTGGAACCTCGCCGATCAGGTGACGGATGAGGAGGGCGTTTCCGAAAAGAACGCGCCGATCGTCCACAAGACCATCAAGAAGGTCACGGACGACATTGACACGCTGAAGATGAACACCGCCATCGCCGCCCTCATGGCTATGGTCAACGAGTTCTATGCTAACGGCGTCAGCCGCGGCGACTTTGAGGCGCTGCTGCTTATGCTCTCTCCGTTCGCGCCCCACATGGTCGAGGAGCTCTGGGAGCAGAAGGGCTTTGCCGCCAAGCATGACGGCAAGATGGCGATGCAGTGCGATTGGCCCGTCTACGACGAGAGCAAGACCGTCGCCTCCACCGCGGAGATGGCCGTTCAGGTCAGCGGCAAGTTCAAGGGCACGATCATCGTCCCCATGGACAGCAATCAGGACACCGTCGTCGAGGCCGCCAAGGCGAATGAAAAGGTCGCCAAGGCCATCGCCGGCATGCAGATCATCAAGGTCATCCACGTCAAGAACAAGCTCGTCAACCTGATCGTGAAGCCCTGCTGAGCGGAATTTCGGATTTTTTCAAAAATATGAGGAAAGATTATTGACAAGCCGTGATTTTTCTCATATAATACCACTGTTAGTCATGTGAATGACTCTTAAAGAGCGCCCAGGATCAAGCCGGGTGTATCGGAGGGAGGGAAAACATAAATGTCCGAGATCCACGTCAAGGAAGGCGAATCTCTCGACAGCGCGCTCAAGCGCTTCAAGAGAAGCTGCGCCAAGGCCGGTATCGTGGCGGAGGTCCGCAAGAGAGAGTGCTATGAGAGCCCCAGTGTCAAGCGCCGCAAGAAGAGCGAGGCCGCCCGTAAGAACCGCAACAAGCGTTATTACTAATTAGCTCAAAAAAGACCTGCCATGTCGTGGCGGGTCTTTTTTACACCCTTTTCCAAAGGGGTGCCCTGATTTTCCCGCGCGAGCGCGGGAGGGGGAGCGGCGTGCGCGCCGCGGCACCAAAGGGGG
>ENA-OUQN01000926-OUQN01000926.1-human-gut-metagenome-genome-assembly--contig:-NODE-926-length-19918-cov-6.604088_pt1 | contig 19918 bp, 14 predicted proteins | sample MGYA00237950_ERZ548832 | MGnify/ENA primary metagenome ERZ548832 (study PRJEB26490, sample SAMN05194703) | human gut metagenome | biome: terrestrial biome; feature: human-associated habitat; material... | reverse complement strand
CCGTCAGACCGGGTATGTTTCGAGGTTTTTGGAAGTCCGTTGCCGGACTTCGTTGCCGCCTCGCCCTGTCTGGCTATTTTTACAAGGAGGGTAAACTGCCTATGAAGGAAATCCCGATTTGGGAAAAGAGCAATCTGAGCTTGGAGGAGGCTGCGGCTTATTCCGGCATTGGTATCAACAAACTGCGTGAGATCACCAACGAGGACCGGTGCAAATTTGTCCTCTGGGTGGGCAACAAGCGCCTAATTAAACGCCGCCTGTTCGATCAGTTCATCGAGCAGGCGTATTCTATTTGAAATTTGTGGTGTAAATCGGAGCCTTGATATGATAAAATAAATGTGTCATATCAAGGCTCTTTCCATCACGGGAAGGAGTTTGACAATGTCCGAAAAGCGCAAAGACAACAAAGGATGCATCCTGCGGACAGGAGAGAGCCAGAGAAAAGGCCTGATTTATCAATATCGGTACACAGACATTCGCAGCAAGCAGCAGACGGTGTATTCCTCCGATCTGAAAGAACTGCGTGAAAAAGAAAAGGAAATCCAGAAGCAGCTCGATGATGGCATTGATTATTTGCCTGAAAATCTGCGTAGAGTTACGGTAATATGTGTAGGTTTCCGACACAACAGCAAAAATGAAAGAAGTGCCAAACGCCCTGAAATATCAAGGCTTGGAGGCTTTTGAAGGGATATAACAGCAATGACAAAAATCTTATTCATCTGCCACGGCAATATCTTAAGAAGCCTCGAAAAAGCCTGCTATATCAATGGTTTTCATCGCTCAAACGGCGCCTACTACACCACAATTACACCATTTGTGAAAGAGTCTTGATATGACGAAATTATAAAATAAAAAGGGCAGAGTGGCATCTTGTTGATGTACTCTGCCCTTGCTGAATCATAGATGCGCCTCTTTTTCCTCTGCCAATGAATGGATAGCATTCTAAATACATAGGCAGCGCGCATTTCTATAAATGTACGCTGCAAACTTGCTGTTGAATTTTACAGCAAAATGGGATATACTATGTTTGAAAGGAGCTGATAGATAATGCCGAACATTAAACCCATTTCTGACCTGCGAAATTACAGCGAGGTACTGCATGATGTGACTGTGGGCGCTCCTGTCTTTTTGACGAAAAACGGGCGCGGGCGGTACGTTATCGTGGATATGCAGGACTATGAGAGAACACAGGCGACCATCCGCCTGATGAATGAGCTTGCAAAAGGCCGCCTCTCCGGCGAAACGGAAGGCTGGCTGACACCGGACGATATGATGGCGCACTTCCGCGCAAGAGCGAATGAAGAATAAAATTCATTATTCACCCGAGTCCCGTCGCGATTTGGATGATATTTGGGATTACATCGTATTGGAACTTCAGAATCGTTCTGCTGCGGAGCGCGTGATCAATCGCATTATAGACGCGGTTGACCCGTTGAAAAATTTCGCAGAAATGGGAACCCCGTTATCCTCCATTGCAGATATAGGAACTGACTATCGTTTTCTTGTCAGCGGCAATTATATGGTATTTTACCGTGTGCAAGGTTGCGATGTCTACATTGACCGCGTTCTCTATGGACGAAGCGATTATATGAGCAGCTTGTTCAAAGACTCGCTGCGCGAGGAAACAACCGAATAAAATTAAAAACCGGCAAGTTTCTACAGAAACTTGCCGATTTTTGGCTCAAGTAGAATTATAAGATTTCATCAAATCAAAAGGATAAAAAAGAGTATCGGACGGAAACAATCAGTATTCCAATATATTAGCCTATCTGTCTCAACAAATCTCTGACGATACTTTCAATCCAGTCAATTTCGTCTGCAGGAAGACCCCCTGTATGCATAATTATATTGCGAGACATTTCCAAATCATCCATGCGAGACATGAGCCATGCTTGGTGTAGCCCTGCGCGTCACTCTCCTTTTTGACCGCAAAGCCGTACCACGGCTCGACATATTCGTAAACGCCGCCATCGCCCATCGGGGCATACATGAACTCATACTCGAACGGATCTGCGCTGAACGTCTCGGACTTGGTTTGGGTTCTGCGAAATGCGCCGGGTCTGAGCGAAACAGATGAAGCGTGGTCTGAAAAGCTGCTGCCTGCGAACGCCCCGGAAAAATGCTATATGCCGCAATAACAGAAGGCCGCCATCTCAATGAGCTACTGCTCACCGAGATGGCGGTTTATATGCTTACTGCTCAAATTCCTTCGACCAGTCGCGGTTCTCACGCTTGGCGGTCTGCGTTTCGTGAACGCCGTCCGCCTTGCGCTCGTACTCGTGCGAGTTCGTTGCCTCCTGGATCGCAAGATAGCCCCAGAAGGTTTCCGGATTGTCCGGCCAGGCGATCTGGTTTGCGAGCAGGTCGCCCTCCTTCTCCGGCAGGCGGTGCAGCACGCGGTTCAGAAGCGTCGCCGTCTCGGCGCGGGTGAGGTTGCTTTCCGGACAGAACACCGTTTTGCTGCTTCCTTCCACCCAGCCATTGCCGTAAGCCTTGCCGATCGCATTCTCGGCCCAGTGGCCGGAAATGTCGGTGAACGGCGTGTCGGCCGACTTGGCAGTCTCGTCAAAGCGCGCGATCATCGCGGCGAATTCCGCGCGCGTGATGGGTGCGTTCGGGCGGAACGTGCCGTCGGGATAGCCGCTGATGACGCCCATCTTCGAGAGCGTGGACACCGCCGCGGCGTACCACGCAGTATCCGACACATCGCTGTAAGCGTTGTCCTTCGTCAAATTCTGCATGCGCACATCGTCCTTGAGCAAGCGGAAGAGCACGGTCGCCACCTCGGCGCGGCTGATGCTTCCGTTCGGGCGAACGGTGCCATCCTCGTAACCGAGCAAGTAGGCGTAATGATCCTCGCCGTTGAGCATTTCCGGGATGGGTGCGAGCATCGGCTTTGTCTCGTCCGGCTTTGCGGGCGTAGACGGGGTCGAGGGTCTGCGCTGCGCGCTGAAACGCGCGTAATAGGTCGTTCCCTGCCAGACGGCGCCGTCCGCCCTCGTCGGAACAAACTTAAGATCAGTCGAAAGCAGCGTGCCGTCGGCGCTGTACCAGCCGTCGAACCGCGCGCCGCTCTTCGCCTGCGCGGTCGAGCCCTTGGCCGTACCCGTCACGGCGGCAACAGTCTCCAACGCGCTGCTCACCGAGCCGAGCTCCGCGTCGTTCGGCTCATAGCCGAGCGTCACGCTCTGCTCATGCCAGACGGCGTAGAGGGTTGCCTTAGCGCCGTCTTTTAGCTCACTCCCTGATGAAACGAGGGCGGTGAACCGCACCTCCGCCTTGTTGTCGAACAGCTTTCCGCCGTCCTTTGACAATGCCCAGCCCACAAAGTCGTAGCCGTCACGGCTGAAGCGGTATTCATTCAGTGGGAGAACCTGCCCGTGTTCAAAGGTCTGCGGCTCCATCTCTCCCCCGCCGCCGTTGGCATCAAATGTCAGCGTGTAGCGCTGGGGACGGAAATAGGCCACATAGCTTGCGCTCACATAGCGGCCGTTCTGCTTCAGCGGGACAAACGTTTCGCTGGTCTCCACATTTTTCTTTGTAAGGTCATTATACCAGCCTGCAAACACGCTGCCGTGATTCACCGTGGCTGTCGCGCCGACAATCTCACCCGTTTCAGGATTAACCTTTTCATAGATGATCTCGCTCTGCACGGCAGGGTCTTTTTCCACCGCTGCTTCGCGCTTCAGATTGAGCGCAACACTGCCGAGCGAATCGGGGTAGGCTGTGTAGGTGATCGTCACGTCAGTCAGCCGCGCCCACTTGGCATAGAGCGTCACTTTCCCCTTGTGTTCAACCGTTTGGGTAAACGCTGCGCCGTCGCTGTAAAAGTCACCTTTCTCGGTTGTCCAACCGTCAAAGGTATACCCCTTGTACCGAAACTGATTTGGGCTCAGATTACGTGATGTATTCGCGGCGCTGAACGTCTGGTCCGCCATTTCACCGCTTTGCGCTCCTGCGTCTATGATGGGGTAGTGCGGCTCATAATGAATTGTAAACGTATTCGGTTCAAACACGGCGACATAGCGCACCTCGTGCGCTGGAGTTTCGTTTGAATTCACTTTTTTCGGAAGCAGCCCCAGCTTGTCCGCCATCGTCTTGGCAGTGACCGTCAGGGTCAGGCCATCATTGCTAAGGCCTTCGATTACTTTTGTCTTGTCGCTTCCCGTTTCTTCGTACCAGCCGTCAAAATGCCAACCCGCCTTTGGTGCAGCAGTGGATACAACATCATCGCCTGTAACGGTACTGCCCGCCACTGTGAAGCTGCCGCTGAGGAGGCTCACGGTGCCGCCCTCAGCCGGTGTGGCATCAAACTCCACAGTCGCTGTGCCCACAGGCTTGTAGACGGCGTAAAGCGTCACGTGATGATCCTTCGCTTCGCTCGCTTCCAGCATCTTATCGTCGACCTCCGCGCCGGGGCTCTGCGTCTTGATGGTACTCAAGTTATCCGCTGTCGGCTTTTCAAGGCTCCAACCGGCGAAATAGGTTCCCTTCGGCACCTGCACATCATCCGGCAGCGCTTGCAGCGTGATCGATGCGCCGAACGGGATACCGCTCGCTCTCACACAACCAGTCTTATCCGAAAGCGCAGAATAATCGTAACTGTCGTGCGATTCAGGCGCCGTACCTGTGCCATTTCCAATATCATACGACACCGTATACGTATCGGGTGTAAAGCTCCACTGGCCGGTCAGCGTCACATCATTTCCCGGCATGTTGAATTTGCCGCCCGCCGCAACAGTATCTTTATCTTTTGTGTCGTTGCGTTTCCAGCCGCCAAATGTCCACGTACCCTTGAGCGTCAGCTCCTGATCGACGTAAAGCTCACCCGGCGTGTATGTCGGCACGCTCGCCGCAGTGACCGGCTCCGTGCGGAAATACTGCTTCTCAGCAGCCGGTGCGGAAAGATTGCTCGGTGTCCAGCTGTTCTTCTCCGCCACCTGATAGGCCAGCGTAAATTTGGTGTTCGCCGTGAACGTCCATTTGCCCGTCAGCGTGCGGTCATTGCGGATATCCACAAGATTCACCTTGCGAATAATGCCATTTTCATCGCGCCAGCCGGTAAACTTCCATTTGCCGTAAACCGTCACGCCATTCTCCTGCTTGGTCCCGGGAATGCTCGTTTCATCTGCCTTGTAATCCGTCGAAATAGGATAGTTATCGCCGTCCATCACGGTAGCAGCGGCAGGCAGCTCCATCCCTGCCGCTATCAGTTCCGCTTCCGTTGGGCATTCGTTAGGGGTCTTTGTCCACTGATACTTCACCGTATGTGTGGGGGCAAAGCGGGCGTAGATCGTCTGTACGCCTTCGCGGCTCACGTTATAGCTGTGCGTCGGCTTGCTGCTGACGAGATCATATTTTTCGCCGTCGACCTGCTGATACCAGCCGATGAATTCGTAGCCTGCATTAGCCGTCGCAGTCACGGTGACGCGTTCACTGGCCGAAGCAAAATAGTCCTTTGCCGCCGGGTTGTTCGCTACGGACTCGCCCACGTGGTCGACGATATCGACCGTGCCGCAGTCCGTATTCTCCTGAAAATCATCGCTCACCTTGCCGTCCGTGCCCTTCACGCGGGAGGCGGTGACAAAGCGCTGACGCCACTTCCACTGGGCGATGAGCGTTGCGCCGCCGGATTCGAGTGTTTCCTTTGTGCCATCATCCGCCGTAAAGGTAAAGGTTTCGCTTGCCGTGTCATAGCTCACGGTGTGGACCGCGGGCAGCACTTTATTGTTTCGTGCAAGCAGCCAGCCGTCAAATTTCCAGCCGTCCTTTGCTGTTGTGGCCTCCTTTGAGTCATAGGGAGCGCGTTCTGTTGTGCTGCCATCACCATTCACCTGCGGAGCAAAGGAGACCGCATTTGTTCCATTGTCGCCGTAGGTATACCGGTTTCCGCCGTTGGCCTCATATATGACCATAGGCTTTTTGACAAAGACCAGCACGATATCCGCCGGTTCCTCCACAGGGTGCACATAAGTATAGGTTCTGTCAACTTTATCCCAACTCGGACTCGTTGCGGGAATAAACTCCTTCTTCAGTCCATTCTGCGTCTGGCGCGTGACATACGCGCCGACAAACTGAACATCGTTGTCCGGTTCGACCGCCTGCACCGTGATGGTGCTGCCGTCAGCCATTACCAGCTCTCGCATCTTGTCGTCGATCTTGTAAAGCACGCTTTCGTCTTCGTCGCCGGTCGAAACGCCGATATAGCCCGATCCCCCCGCCGTGGCCGCCGCCGTGATGGTCTGATAAAGTCTGAAATGAATATTGTCGATCAGATTGCCGCATGTACTACCGCCTGTCGCCGAATAGGAGCAGAAGGCAAAGACAGTCTTCGCCTGCCCGTCCGGCACGGCGTAGCGGCAGCTGTATGCAAGATTTCCCGCCGCATAGGCCGAGCTCTTCGTGCCGTAATTGCCCCAGGCCGTGTTACTCGTGCCGATGATCCAGACATTCCATTTCTCCGTGTACACGTCAGACGGCGAAGCGCTGAACGCATCCCCGATATCATTCTGGAATCCGCCTTTTTTGGCAAACTTTTTGGAGTAGACCGTGATCTTCTGCGTACAGCCCGTACCGTAGACGGTCACGCCCATCTCCGATGCGTGCTGGCGCACCCAGTCCGTCATGCGCATGAACTGGTCCTTGCCGTCTGCACTCGGCTTGTCCGGGTCATCGTCCTGCTTCGGGCCGATGATGACCGCCATCTGGTCAACGCCATCGCGGCCGCGATGAGAAAGGCCCCACTCATACACATTGCCGCCGACCGTCTCGGCATACTGATAAAGCGTGCTCTCTTCGTCGGCGTTCAGCTCCGCAAACTGGCACCCACTATCCTGAAGATTCGGCTTACCCACAATATGAGGAACTGTTCCATCTTTCCTCGTCGACCCGAACTCGATCAAATGGTCGGATGCCGTTGTATCCCAGTCAGGAACATTGTTTGCAGGCCACTGCGGCGAATTCTTGTCGTGAAACGCAGGCTCCTCAAAGCTTCCGTTTTTGATGGCGTTCTCCGTAACGCTGCGCGTATCGGCCGCCAGAATAGAAGTCGGCAGCAAACTCAGCGCCATTGCCAGCACCATCAATCCGCTGATCGCCCGCTTTTTCCAATCTCCTTTGATGTCCATGATAGATCGTCTCTCCTTTTATGGGGTGTGAAGAAAGTCTCTAACCCACTGTTTTTATTGATGCATAGAATTGGATTATAGCATTGTGCAAACAGTTATTCAATGGGCATTTTAATGAGACTCTCCAAAAGTGATCGAATCTTTTTGCCGTTTTTGGCCATTGAAAATCATGTGATCCGCATCTCGTTTTTCTTTTCCCGCGCACCACTTTTAGCCAAATATCAGGTTGAGCGTCCCGTACTGATGACGTAATGTTTTTGCCGAAAGCGACTTCCCCAATTTGCTCTTGTACTCTGTGCGCAGATAGACAAGATATTTTTGAATATCAACAGGGCTGATTTCCTGCAAGACAGAACCCTTGAAATACTCCGAGATAATGCGTGTCATGTTCTTGTAAAACGCTATGGTGTTCGGCTTGTCATTCTCGCCGCGTATCTGCAAAACGAACCACGTGTCATTCACAAACGACACAAAATCATCCCGCCGCTTATCAGGTGGTAAACGGTATGCGCTGCCGAGTTTCTTTTGCTTCTGGTACTCTGCTTTAACTTCCTCTTCCCACGCATCCGCCGCACGTTCCGCCGCTTTTCTTGCCTTTGCTGGCGTCAAGTCGGCGGGCGCTGTCCAAGTGGTGTATTTTCTGATTTGCTTGCCGCGCACATCACGCTCTAAGCAGACGATAAAGCGGAAAGAAATAACCTTGCCGTTTTTCTTGTTTTCTCGAATGTTCGCCATTGAAACGCACCCTTTCATTTCTGACGTATCAATGACTTTCACGCGCTATTTTCGCAGTTGTGCGCTTCTTTGTGCGCTTTTGGAGTTTTCACGCATTTTCGCACTACACGTTTTACTCTCAGAAGTTGCAAAAAAGCCTTGAAAACTTACGTTTTCAAGGCTTTTAGCTGGTCCGAGTGGCGAGATTCGAACTCACGGCCTCATGGTCCCGAACCATGCGCGCTACCAACTGCGCTACACCCGGATATGAAATTGTGCGGCTCACGCCGCGAACAGTAGTATTATATGAGCTTCCCTCCGTTCTGTCAAGAGGGAAATCCACATTTTTCAAAAAGCCCCGCGGCACACGGCCGCGAGGCTCTGGCGGGAGCATGTGAGGATCGAACTCACCCGAGAGGCTCTTCACCCCTCTCACCGGTTTTGAAGACCGGGGAGCACACCAGCACCCATCTACTCCCATGTGAGAGGCGACAAAAGCCGCCTCATTTTTCTATCTCGCCAAACTGCGCACCCGGCCTGCGGACATCGCCCTCGCGGCGAAGAATCCCTCGCCGGTCGTAATACTCCAGCACCAGCAGCGCGTGGTCGCGCGAGGTGCCGAGCGCGTCGCGGAATTCTCCCAGCGTGAGCGTGTCGTGCGTTGCAAACCATGCCTTCACCCTTGCGTCGACCGCATCCAGAACGCTTTTTTCAACGCAGAGCTCCGGCGCAAGCAGCACAAGCTCGCCGGTGGACAAAAGGCTTTCGAGCACGCGCGCGCACTCCACGCGGTCTTTTTTATCGAACAGCGCGCAGAGCTCGTCCTGCTTTTTGCCAAGAATTCCCGCCGCGCGGCAAGTGCGCAGCAGCTCTTCCCGGATGGCACTCTGCCGCTTGGTCAGATGCACGGAAAAGTCCGCAAGCGCGCAGTGCTCCGCCGTCAGCGTGAGTTTTTCCTCGCGCGCAAAGCAGGCGAGGATCGCGTCCGCATTTTCCCGTGCTTTGCCGCGCAGAAGCCGCTGCCGCGCCTCGGCGAGGCGCATGCCCGCGTGCAGCGGATGTTCGCGGTGGTACTTTGTCAGCATCGTCTCACAGTCTGTCCACAGCCTGTCCAACGTCGACGATGTAAGATAGCGTGACGGCGCGATCTCGACGAGCTTTCCTCGCGCACAGAGCACGGCGAGCATTTCCACCAGTTTTTCTTCCGGTTCATCGAAGCACGCGGCAAGGTCCGCAAGCGTCATGCCATCCGCGCCGTGCTCGCCGACGGCCTGCACAAGCTTTGCCTCGTCCGATCCGCTCTCGCGCACGGCGAGCGAGGCGATCACGCGCGCGTCGTTTCGCTTGTGCCGGTACGGATGCTCGTCCAGGATCACCCCGCCGCCGACGGTCTCGAGCGGCGAGTAGAAGCGCACGACAAAGCGGTCGCCCTGCCGCGCGGCGAGCGCTTCGCTCAGCCGCAGCTGGGCATAGCAGCTCTCGCCCGGACGCAGCGCGTCGCGGTCCAGCAGCACCGCCTTTGCAAGGCGCATCGCCGCGCCGTGGTAGAGGTGCAGGCGCGAGCCGCTCTCGATGATCCGCTTAGAATCCGGCAGATTTTGCAGTTTCACGTCCAGCATCAGCGACGGCTGCATCGAATCCGTCCTGCACAGCACATCGCCGCGGCTGATGCTCTCTTTTTTGATGCCCGCTAAGTTGACCGCCGCGCGCTGTCCGGCGTACACCGCCGACACGTCGCGCCCGTGCACCTGCAAATTGCGCACGCGGCACTTATTCCCGAGCGGCATGAGCTGCGCCTCGTCGCCGACGGCGATGTGCCCGTCGATGAGCGTGCCGGTGACGATCGTGCCGAAGCCGTCGACGGAAAACACGCGGTCGATGGGCAGGCGGAACGGCGTGCGCGCGCTCTTTTCCTCCGCGTGCAGCGTCAGAACGTGGAGCGCTTCGCGCAGGGCCTCAATGCCTTCGCCCGTGCGGACGGACGTGCGCAGGATCGGCTTATCCTCTAAAAACGTGCCCTTGACGCGGCTTTTGACGTCCTCTTCGAGCATGTTCAGCCAGTCCTCGTCGACTAAGTCGGTCTTTGTCAGCACGATGAGTCCGTCCTTCACACCGAGCAGCTGCAGGATGTCCAGATGCTCGACTGTCTGCGGCATGAAGCCCTCGTCCGCCGCCACGACAAGCATCGCAAGGTCGACACCGCCCGCGCCGGCGAGCATGTTCTTGATGAACCTCTCGTGCCCCGGCACATCGACGATGCTCGCACAGCTCCCGTCCGGAAAGTCGAGGTGCGCAAAGCCGAGGTCGATCGTGATGCCGCGCTTTTTCTCCTCGGCCAGCCGGTCGGTGTCCACGCCCGTGAGCGCCTTGACAAGCTCGGTCTTGCCGTGGTCGACATGACCCGCCATGCCGATGATAACATGCTTCATCGGATGGCCCCCGCAGCCGCCGCGGCGATCTCGGCAAAGTCTTCCTCTCGAATCGTGCGCACGCACAGCAAATATTGTCTGCGGTGGATACGCGCGACGATGGGCTTGGCGCGAAGGCGCAGCTTCTCTTCCAGTTCATCCACGCTGAGCCTCCCCGGCTCAATCGCGACGGCCCAGCCGGTGAGCTCCTGCGCCGGAGCGCTGCCGCCGCCGACAGCGTCGCCCGTCCACACGAGCTGCGAGGAAACACCCGTGTCCGCGAGCGCCTTTTGCAGCCGCAGCGCCTTGGCGTGCAGCTCATCCTCGCTCGCCGACAGCATCGCGAGCGTCGGGATCTCTCGCACGGCGGTCTCGGCATCCAGATAGGCGCTGAGCGTCGCGTGCAGCGCGGCAAGCGTCATCTTGTCGAGCCGCAGCGCCCGCGCAAGCGGGTGCTTTTTGATCCGTTCGATGTACTCCCTTTTGCCGACGATCAGCCCCGCCTGCGGCCCGCCGAGCAGCTTGTCGCCCGAAAACGACGCAACGTCCACACCAGCGTGCAGACTTCTCTGCGCCGTCGGCTCGCCGCGGATGCCAAACGGTTCGAGGTCGACGATCGCCCCGCTGCCGAGGTCTTCAATGAGCGGCAGGCCGTGCCCATGCGCGATCTCCGCCAGCTCCTCCCGCGGTACGGATTCGGTAAAGCCCACGATGCGGTAGTTGCTTGTATGCACCTTCAAAAGCGCTCTCGTCTGCTCGCCGACGGCGGCTTCATAGTCGCGCCGGTGCGTCTTGTTCGTCGCGCCGACCTCGCACAGCGTGCAGCCGCACTGCGTCACAATCTCCGGAATGCGGAACGAGCCGCCGATCTCGACGAGCTCGCCGCGCGAGGCGATGACCTCTCCCCCGCCCGCGAGCGCGGACAGGATGAGCAGCACCGCCGCGGCGTTGTTGTTCACGGCCATCGCCGCCTCCGCGCCCGTCAGGCGGCACAAAAGCGCCTCCACATGCTGATAGCGCGAGCCGCGGCAGCCGTTTTCCACATCGTATTCAAGCGTCGAATAATCTCTCGCTGCCTCTGCCGCGGCGTTCGCCGCGCGCTCGCTCAGGCAGGCGCGGCCAAGGTTCGTGTGCAGCGTCACGCCGGTCGCGTTGATGACCGAGCGCAGCGTCGGCAGCTGCTTTTCCTCTGCACGTGCCAGAATGCGCGCGCAGAGTATGCCTGTCTCCGGCAGTGCGGAAAGGCCGCCGCGCACTTCGTCTCGCAGCGCGTCCAGCTCCTCGCGCACGCTCTCGCGCAGCAGCACCGGCGGCAGCGCCGACACCTTGAGCTCGTCCCGACCGAGCAGCTCGTCCACCCTCGGGATGGAACGGAACAGATTTTCTTCCACGCTTTTCCCTCCCCGCGCCCGACACGCAGTGCGTCGGGCGCCAGTTCTCCAGTTTGCCTTTACCCTATCAGAAAGGCCTTCGCCCGTCAAGAAAAACCAGAACCGTTCGCTGAATCAGCCATGCAGTTCTGGTTTTTCTATTGTTCACAAGAGCGCGGATCGTCCCGTGGCCGCAAATTTTCAATTCTTGAAAATTTCTGTCTCTTTGGGACAGCTTCCTGTCGGGGCGTGCCCGCCTTAAGCCCTGTTGGGATCAAGTATGGCAAATTGGAATTTATCGCAATATTTCATTCTTGGATTATACTCGCTTATAGATAATTGGTTCATCATATCCAAAAGTTTTCTTTCCATTAACTTCCATGCTTTCAGATACCTCCAGACAACTATCAGAAAACTTTTCCCAAAGCTTAAATGTCATTACCGGTGAAAACTGGCTTGTACTGCCTCCTTCCCAGATTCCATCTTTCTCATGATAGAGCGCCGGAGTGAATTTTTCAGATTTTTTCAATTCAGTGTAGTCAGCATTTTTCATAGAATAAATTATTTCAAATTTTCGCTGACGCAATTCGACCCCCCGTCCGAATTCAACACGAGTATTACTCATACAGCTTTTGGAACTCATCCAGCCGCAATTCTCGCTTCAGTTCTTCTTCTGTCGGCAGATAGGTGAAATATTTGGATGCGAAAATCTGGTGATTATCCTCCGGTAAAGTGTACTTTACAACAGCATCACTTTTATCGGCACAGAGGACAATGCCAATCGGCGGTGTGTCCCCTTCGTTCATCAACTCACGAGTGTAGTAGTTGACGTACATCTGCATCTGACCGAGATCCTGATGCGTAAGCTGACCCATCTTCAGATCGATCAGCACAAAGCACTTGAGGATATAATTGTAAAACACAAGGTCGATGAAAAAGTTCTGACCATCCAGCGTAAACTTCTTCTGTCGTGCTACAAAGGAGAAGCCTCGTCCCAGCTCCAGCAGGAAGTGTTGCAGGTGGTCAATCAATGCCTGCTCCAATTCTCCCTCATACACATGCGTATCTGGTTGGATTTGCAGGAACTCCATTACATAGGGGGCTTTGATGATTTTTTCATATTCCGGTTTTGGCTCCGTCGTTTGTATCTCAGCAGCGACAAGCGATTTATCCTGGCTTGCCAAGATGCGCTGATAGTACATCGTGTGGATCTGCCGTTCAAGCTGTCGGACGCTCCACGCGGATTTCGCGCATTCTTCCGCATAGAAGGCTCTTTCTTTCTCATTGGGAACGCGCATCAGTAGTCGGTAGTGCGACCAGCTCAATTCAGGACACAGTGTGTCTCAAATTGGATATGCGCAGTAGAACTGGCGAATTTTTCGCAAATTTGACTCGTCAAATCCTTTCCAAATTCCGCTGTCAGATGTGCTGCAGCAGCTTTTTGCCATATCCTGCGCGGTCATTTTCTCCGCAGGCTTTGTAGATCTGCTCGCCGATTTCCCAATAGGCCGTCACCATTGCGGAGTTTACTGCCGCACTCAAACTACGCTGTGCAGACACAATGGAATGGCGGATTGAATGATAGGTTTGCTCTGTTGTATAGTTCGTTTGAAGCTCGTTATCCATTCCGTTCACCTTACCACACATTTGTAAGTTAGCAAAATTCTATTTCTGTTTTATACAGCAGCCCCTGACAGCCTGCCAAGTCCTTCATCACGAACTCCGCCATCGGGCTGTGGCAAATATTGCCCAAGCACACAAAGAGTATCTTCTTCATCGCACTCGCTCTCCTGAGATATTTCTTTTTTCAGCATAGCAGGAAACTGTTTGCTCGTCGAGAGGCATTGAAATGCATTCTTCTGCGAATGGTGCCGGTTGCTACACAATACACAAAGAAAATGTTATAATATGGCGTTATCTTGAGAGGAAACGGTCATACGTCTTCTGCACCGGCGCACCTCGAAAAAGCCTAAAGCATAAGATACTGCCAGCAATGAGGGCTCGAAAAAATGCGCGGTTTTTGCGGAAAGACCTGAAAATCCGGCGGCATATAATCAGCTAATTTGGAAATATCAACAAAATAGCATCATGATTTTTATATTTTGTGCTGATTTACGCAATAGTCAAAAAACTGTTATAATTATCATTAAGATAAGTAAAGCTTTTGCACTTTTTGCATACAGACTGCACAAACGCGGTGCGCAAGCACGCGAAAAGCCGCCTGATCTGGTGGGACATTTCACCGCCGCAGCGAGGATAGAACCGCGGCGCAGAAGTTGTGGCTGGTGCCGAAGGATCTGTAGGAATCGCCCGAAGGGCGTTTGATTAAAGGATAAAAGGAGGCATCTATGAAAAAACGTGTGATCAGCTGGCTGCTCTGTCTGGCGCTGTGTCTGTCGATGCTGCCGATGGCGGCGCTGGCAGAGGATGTGCAGGCGCCGGAGGGGCCCGCTCCGTCTCTGAACGAGCCGCAGCCCGAGCCGAGAGCCAAAGAAAATGAAACGCCGGCCCCGGAGCCGGAGAAGAAAGTACAGTCGGAACTGATGACGGCAGAGAAGCTGCTCATGCCGCTGTCGCTCGATGAGAGTAGTCCGACTTTCGCTGTTGGTGAAATTTTGGCTGAGCAGGATTACAAGGATATTGGTGAAAGTGGTCTGATTGGTGTTAAAACAATATTGCGTGTTGTGGTGAGCAATATAACGCTTGAAGAACGAGGGGCCATAGTAAAAGCCGGTGGTTTGGCCATAACAGTTGATGGTGATAGTGATAGCTTAGAACAGACACCAACATTTGGTGGAAGCGGTGATGAATACTATGTATACAGTGTTTTCACGCCGACACAGACCAGTCATTCGGTTTGTGTCACCATTACTTATAATGGAATTATAGTTACTAGAACACGCGAATTAACGTTCGCAAAGTGCCCACATCCGGGCATTAACAACAATAATAAATGTACCGAGTGCGGCGCCGCACTCGTGGCGGAGCTTACCGCTGGCGCGTCCAGCTCCACCACCTATTATGAGACGTTGGAAGAAGCACTGAATGCAGCGCAGGAAGCAGACGCTGGAAGTACGGTGAAGCTGCTTGCTGATTGCAGCCTCAGCAGTTATGAGCTTCGAAAGGGTACAATTTTGCTCGATTTGGATGGGCATACACTAACACAGCCTAGAAATCCTTTGTGGGTCAGCGGTACGGCCAACCTGACCGTAAAAAATGATCGTTCTACGAGGAACGAAGATAATGGTAGGTTTTCCTTGCAAAGCGAAACAGCTACGTTGTCGGTCACAAAGGGTAGTAAGTATGATCTGCTTATGAATAGTGTTTCCAGAATGAATGTCGCGTGCTTTTTAGGCCCTGACATGGGTTACAAAAAAGCTAATGGAGCTTGGGCAAATTTTAACGACCTTTACGATACGGCTATCTACAATGTGACGGTTGAAGAGGCACCGTTCATAACCTCTGATATTACCGTCAGCCCGGAAAATGCTTATGTAAACCGAAAGGCGACGCTTTCTGTAACGCTGAGCAATCTCAAACCTGGTATAACGCCTACTTGCAGCTATTTCGTGAGTGATAGTTCGAACTACCAAACTAGTTATGAGGGAATTGAGCTCGATGCCAATCAAGCGTTTACAGCTGAATTTACCCCGAGAGTAGACCAATATTATATTCGGGCGTGGATTACAGCCGGCGAGTTTACAGTTGTAAAGACAATTAAAAAAACATTCAATACTTGTACGCATGACTGGGTTAACCAGAATACTGGTTACTGCAACAGATGCAAGTCGCAAATGGCGGCCAGCGTGTCTCCTAGTGCGCTTGTCGGTCAGAGAACCTATTATGAAACCTTTGACCTTGCGATGAACGCAGCCTGGGATATGCTGAAAACCAGCGATTGCTGGTTTACCATGTTCGAAAACGCAAATGTTGGAGGTGCCCTTAACAACGAGTATGTCACCGGTGGGCATACACTCTACATGGTAATGAACGGCAAAACGCTTACGAGTAGTAGTGTGGTGTTCTCTGTCCCAAAGGACAGATGGAAGCTGAATTTCAGGGCAGTAGGCGATAGCCCTGGTGGCACGCTGATTGGAAAATCGCGTGATTGGGGGGCGATTTATGTGCAGTCGGGTGGTTCCCTTGAAATTGGCAGCGGAAAATATACGATCCAGAATACGTATTCAGATACTGCCGCAAGCATTGTGGTGCATGGAAGCTATGGCACATATTACACTCCCGGCATTGCTACTATTTATGCCAGCGAAGATTCTGATCTTGGAAATCTGTTGATCATGAGCGGCCAGGTGACTGTGCATGGTGGTACTTTTAAAAATGCGACAGTTTCTTCCCCAGGTGGCCGGTTGACTGTTAGTAGCGGCAGATTTACAGGAAATGTTATCGTAAACCCGAATGCATGGTTTTTTGCTGGCAGCAGTCAGGCATATTTTGACGGAACTGTCACAATCAATAGTGACGGTGGGGCAACGCTGGACGGCGGAAATTATAAGCATCTGAAAGTGGATGGAGGAAGAACGCTTGGAAGCTTTATGCCGAACACCCTGGATATGTTTAAAATGGGTGACGTCTACCTGCCGCACGCAAGAAATGAGGCTGAACTTACTGCGGGCAAAGATGAATACATTACGATTGTGCGCCATACGCAGCACGAGTATGATGAAAAAGGTATTTGCTCTATCTGCAATACACAGGCCGAAGCAAAGCTGTACCCCGAAGATGGGAATTACAATAAGTATGAATATGGTACGATATGGCAAATGCTGAATAAAGCGCAGGAGACGCAGGGATCGTGCCTGGTATTGCTGAAGGATATTACACTGAACAGCGATACGACTATTTCCGAAGGTAACTTTGCACTTTCTCTTGGCAGATGGCATTTGCGCTGCGCGGACAGTCAAAACGAGATTGCGCTTGTTATAAACGGCGGCGAAATTTCGATTAAGGACGGCACGTTCGACCGTCTGAAGGTTACAGACACAGGCAAGCTCACGCTCAACGGCGGCAAATACTACGCCATCGACGTAGCAGACTCGACCTACGCAAACTACGGCGGAATTCTTGGCGCAGCCAAAGGCTATAAAACTGCGTCTGGCTGGGAGACCGCAAGCACCATTGGAGCAGACGAGAAGAGCTTTACAGTAACCGGAACGCCGAAAGAAGTAGCATTCCTGCCGCTTCGCTCCGTGACGATTTCGGCCGACGGAGTAACGACAGTTCCTTACGGCACGTCTGTAAAATTCACGGCAACAGTTGAGCCGAATAGCAGCAGCGGCGTAACCTATAAGTGGTTCTGCGATAATACAGAAATCGCTGGCAAAACGACAAGCGAGTTGACGGTGACTAAGAGCATCGGCAGCTATGCGTATCGTTGCGAAGTAACCCTAGATAACTATACGCTTTCGTCGAACACCGTGCAGTTGACCGTTCAGCGGATTGATCTGTCCAACGCGGCCCTTTCGGCCACCATTCAGACGCGCGCCTACGACGGTACGACAAGCGCAAAGATTGAGGACGGCAGCAGCCTTACCCTTGGTAATCTGACTGTTCCCGCAAGCGCGTACACGCTCTCGGCTGTGTTTGCAGACAAGAACGCCGGGGGGAACAAAAAAGTAACCGTCAAGGTCACGCTGACGAACCCCAACTACTGTTTTGGCTATGACGCGAACAAGCATCCGATCATGGAGAATACGTTCGAGACAACCGGCACGATTAAGCAGGATACAACACCCAAACTAATTTCTAAGGATGAGAACATCTATAACTCTGCTGCAAATACGTATGAATTTGATTTGGATTCGTATCTGACTGCGATCAAAGACGATCTTGGCACGATGAGCTATGGCATGCCTGAGCCTCATAGTTTGCAGAACGGAATCAGGACGCCTGTCCTGGAAGGACATACGCTGAAGCTGCCTGTGAGCGCGATCCGTTGGGCTTCAGAGACTTCGCTCGGCAGAATCACGATTCCTGTCAAAAGTCAGAATTACGCAAATGTTTCGATTGAAATTTGCTTGAAGCTTGTTGAGCGTACTGCGGTCACAGCTACCGCCACACCGAGCAAATCCGAGCTCACCTACGGCGAGAAGCTTGGCACCATCACGCTTTTGGGCACGACAGATCCGGCGATTCAAGGAACCTTCGCCTGGCAGACGCCGGACGTGGTTCTGAACGCCGGTACGTACCCAGAGCTTGGCTGGAAGTTTACCCCGGACAATTACACCTACGCGGAAGCTTCCGGAACGGCCGAAATCACCGTCAAGCAGGCCAAGCTGACAGGCCCCGCGCCCGTGACACTCACGGTCTACAACGGCTGGGCCGGTACCTACGAGGCTGCACTCCCAGAGCTTCCGACGCTGGAGGAAGGGCTGCGCTTCGGCGATAACGCGGCCTACGGCGAGCCGGACGTCTCGGCTGGCAGGTATATAGCTCCGGCGCGGAGCTGAAGACGGTAAACGGCAAGCAGGGCGTCTCGATTCCGATTCTCAAAAACGAGACGACAAAAGAGGGACAGGTTGGCACCATTACCGTCCAGTATACCTCGCAGAACTATGAGCTGGTTACACTGGCCATCAACCTTGTGGCAAAGAACCGCACCGTGCCGACGTTCATTTTGACTGCCGACCACGACACACTCTCGGGCGGCGGCAAGGTCACGCTGACGCTTGAACGCGGCAATCTGCCGGATGGCGCGGTTGTGACGGTCTCCGGCACGGACGAGGTCGGCAATGCCGTCACCCTGACGGACAACGGCAACGGCACGTATTCGGCCACGCTTCCCAACAAGACGCAGACCTATACCTTTATCGCTGCCTATGACGGAAGCCAGACGATTGCGCCGAAGACGGATTTCACAACCGTGAAGGTGCAGCAGCGCTCGTCCGGCGGCGGCGAGCCCGCCAAGCCCAGCTTCCCTGTGAAGATTTCGAACAGCGGCGACGGCGTCGCCAAGGTCGACAAGTCCTATGCCAGCGCGGGCGCCAAGGTCACGATCACCGTGACGCCCGGCCGGAACGCCACTGTGCAGCACATCACGGTCACGGACGAGGACGGCGAGCGCCTCAAACTCACCGAAAACCGCGACGGCACGTATTCCTTCACCATGCCAAGCGGTACGGCAAACGTTTATGTCCGCTTCAGCGGCAGCGGCCTGCCGTTTGCAGATGTTCCGTCCGGCAGCTGGTACTATGACGATATCGCGTATGTCTATGACGCGGGGCTGATGACCGGCCTGACGGCCACGGCGTTTGGCCCGAATCTGTCCACCACACGCGGCATGATCGTCACCATCCTCTGGCGCATGGAAAACGAGCCCGCGGCCAAGCATGGTTGCCCGTTTGCTGATGTGCGCCGCGGCAGTTACTATGAGCAGGCGATTGCATGGGCCTCCGAAAACGGTATTGTCACTGGCTTTGACTCGTCCACCTTCGCACCTGACCGGGCGATTACGCGTGAGCAGCTGGCGGCCATCTTATTCCGCTTCGCGGCCTATCGCGGCATGGATGCCGTGACACTGCGCGAAAACCTCTCCAGCTTTCAGGATCAGGCCGCCATCAGCGCCTACGCTGTCTCGGCGCTCAACTGGGCCGTCGGCGAGGGGCTGATGCAGGGGACCGGCGATAAGCTGGAGCCCACCGGCAACGCCACCCGCGCGCAGGTCGCGGCGATGCTGCGGCGCTTCATGCAGCGCAATTTCTGAATACCATAATAAACGCAGCGGTTCAGTTTGAACTGCTACCCGTCAAGAGGACAGTGAAAAATATAAAGTTTTCCCGGCCAGCAGAGTAAACTGCTGGCCGCTTTTTATGCGGCAAGAGATAGTCTGTGCTTTTTAAGGGGAACCTCACCCCTAAATTGTAACCGTCAAACCACCCTGCGCATGGACAGGCATGAGACAATAGTAGCGGAACGTTGCGAAACGTTCCGCTACTATTGTATTGTGGGGGTGTTAGGATGACAAGCGCAGAGTTGAAACACCGAGCGAAGCTGCAGGAGTGGTCGGCGCGGATACAGGATTGCCGCAGCAGCGGGCTACCAGTGCGGGCGTGGTGCAGACAAGAAAGAATCAACGCAACAACCTATTACCGTTGGGAACGGGAATTTCTGGCTTTGGCTGAAACAGAGCCGTGCTCGAGCGTGTCGGCCGTCAGGTTTGCAGAGCTTTCGGCACCGAAACAGGTATCACGCAACGTTGCGGAACGTTCCGCAACGTTGCATATTGGAAACGCCAGTCTGGACATTTACCCCGGTTGTGACGCGGAACAGCTGAGACTGCTGGTGG
>ENA-OUQN01000910-OUQN01000910.1-human-gut-metagenome-genome-assembly--contig:-NODE-910-length-20265-cov-3.761356_pt1 | contig 20265 bp, 13 predicted proteins | sample MGYA00237950_ERZ548832 | MGnify/ENA primary metagenome ERZ548832 (study PRJEB26490, sample SAMN05194703) | human gut metagenome | biome: terrestrial biome; feature: human-associated habitat; material... | reverse complement strand
CGACAAATGTTTTTCCGATAGGGGTTTCCCAACCACGTGTGCCGTATTCGCTCACTTCGGGGTCTGCCTCCTTGTATTTGGCTATTGTCCAAAGGTTGCTGGCAGTGAAGAAAAGGCGGGCATTCTCGATGAAAGCCTTGCGGGTCATGGCTTTGGGCAGCGTATAGGCCAATGAGAGATTCTTCAAGCGCAGATAACTGGCATTGAACAAGTGGCGGCTGCTGTATTGTTGCGGGTCATCGAGGTCTACACCTTCGATACGGGGCTCTGTACCGTTCGTATGGTCTGGCGTCCAAAGGTTGTTGTAGTAGCTTTTAGCACGGATACGCTCCCAATAATAACCGTCGTCGGCCACATCCATGTAGGCTCCGTCGTACAAGTCTCCTCCTATCTTATAGGTAAAGCCCAACGAAAGGGCTATGCCTTTGTAGGAGACCGAGGTATTGATGCCCCCATACACTTTGGGAACGGCATTGCCGATGATGGTGTAGTTGGCATTGTTATAGTCATAAGTAGCTCCGCGCCCGTTATACTCAAAATCTCCGGCCTTGCCATTCTTGGGGTCATTTACATAGTAGACGTTCTTGCCGTTGGTCTTGTCCACACCTGCCCATTCGTATCCATAGAAAGCCAGCGTGGACTGACCTTCCCGGTATACATATTGCGCACGGCTGTCGCTACTGGTGGGGTCGTACCAGATAATGTCCGCACCGCCATACAACTCTTTCACCTCAGAACGGAGGAAGGTTGCGTTGGCACCGGCACTCCATAACCATCCTTTACTATCAATGATGTCACCACTCAACTCCACCTCTACCCCATGGTTGTTGATGCATCCTACGTTCCGCAACGTAGAGGAAAATCCCGTAACCATCGAAATGGGAACATCCTGGAGCAGGTTCTTCGAATCACGGTTGAAGTATTCCACCGTACCGCGCAGACGTTGGCCGAAGAAGCCGAAGTCGATACCCACATTCGTGTTGTAGCTCGTCTCCCAAGACAGCTTGTCATTGGTGACGGTAGTGATTGTACCGCCCGGGTTACCCATGTACTTACTGGTATAGCTCATCAAGCTCATATAGCCGTAATTGTCCGAAGGCAGCGTACCGTTAATACCATAAGAGGCACGTATACGCAGGTTGCTCAGGAAAGAATATTTGCTCATAAAACCCTCGCGCATGATGTTCCACGCTCCCGCCACTGACCAGAAGTTTCCCCAACGTTCCTGCTTGCTGAGCCGGGAAGAACCGTCGCGGCGGTAAGAACCGGAAATGAAGTAGCGTTCATCGTAATTATAATCCAACTTGGAGAGCACGGACACCATCGAGTTTCCCCAGGAATATCCGGCAGAAGTCTGCGTTCCGGCAGTAGAAACTGTATGAATGGTGCTGACCGCAAGATTGCTTCCTGTGGCACGCACATAGTCTGTCTTGTTCTTCTCCGCTTCGAAACCCACCATGGTGCCAACTGTGTGTTTGTCGAAGGTGCCGGTATAATTGGCGGTAGTGGAGGTAACCATCTTCTCGTATGTAGTACGGTATTCGTTGACATTCCCATTGTCTGCCGAGCCTTTATAGTGATTGGCACTGTAATAGATATGGTCTTTTACAGTAGTATTGTCGTAAGAGTAGATAGAACGAAGGTCCAGGCCCGGCATCAGATGCAGGGTGAGCGTCTCCGCAGCTATGATTTTGGTACTGGTAGAACCGTTCTCCCACTCTTTGTCATAATAAAGCCCATTGTAGGCGTAGCTACCGTAACGTTCGGTCCAGAGCTCGCCGGTCTTGTAATCAGTGGGCCAGTAGAGTCCCCACAGCAAGTTACGGGTCTGCATGAAGTAATTGCTGCCCGTGTTGCGTGTATCATTATAACCGCTTTTCTTGGTACGCGCCAGGCTGGCATTGGTGGTCAGTTCAAGGAATTTCCCCACCTTCTGGGTGAGGTTCAGGCGACCGGAAACACGGTCGAAGCTGTTCATCTTCAAACGTCCTTCGTCCTGGGTATAGGAAAGGGAAGTGTAATAGTTGGTATTCTGCGTAGCACCGCTGACGGACATATCGTAGGTCTGGTAAATGGCGGTACGGAAATATGCCTTGTCCCAATCGTAGTATTTGCCTCCACGCCCGGAGTTGTCGTACTCAAGGATATTGACGTTCTCGTAAGCTCCCGTACCATTTGTGGTAAATTGGTAGCCATGTTTGTTGAAACGGCTGTTCAACTGGCCTATGGCATAGGCTGCCGCCTTTTCGTCCGTTTCGCCCTTACCACTTGTACGGGCATCGTGAAATACGGTGTAGAGCATATTCACATTCTCCTGTACGCTGGCCGTTTCATAGTTGTCCGTTGCCCAGCAGGGCGTGAAGCCCACTTCGGCTTTCAGCGTCACCACCGGCTTGCCAATCTGTCCTTTTTTGGTAGTAATCAGAATGACGCCGTTTGCCGCACGCGACCCATAAAGCGAGCTGGCCGCCGCATCTTTCAATACAGAAATAGATTCGATGTCTTCCGGGTTCAACGTATTCATGATGTTGTTGGTAGAATAGAGCTCACCGCTCATCTGCCCCGTATTGCCCGAAGAGACCGGAACACCGTCCACTACATACAACGGTTCATTCCCGGCATTCATAGAACCTATGCCACGGATGCGGATGGCCGGTGCGGAACCCGCCTGGCCGGAATTATTCGTCAGTTGCAAGCCCGCCACTTTACCGTTCAACGCGTTTTCAAAGCTGGTCGTCGGAATGTCTTTCAGCGCATCCGCTTTCACTAAAGAAGCCGAACCTGCATAGCTGCTCTTTTTGGCCGTGCCGTAAGCCACCACCATCACTTCATCCAGCAGTTCCGAATCCGATTTCAGCACCACCTTCATAGCAGGCTTTATGGCAGCTTCTACTTTCTGCATACCTACAAAAGAGACAATCACTGTCTTTGCCGTGCCCGGCACATTCAAGATTGTAAATTTACCTTCGATATCGGTCACGGCCCCCAGCGTTGTACCCTTCACCAATACCGATGCCCCAATAATCGGCTCATTGTTGTCCTCGGCAAATACTGTTCCCGAGACCGTAGACGTCTGAGCCATCACTCCTGCCCCCATAACCAGGCAGACAATGATTAACAAGAAGAATTTCTTTCTCATGCTTCTCTTCCTTAAAATTAGTCAATCAAAACACTTTTTAATATCCAAACGCTGCAAAGGTATGTATCTTTTTCAAAAAGAAAAGCAATAGTATTCAAAAAGCTTCATTTTGATTGTATTTTAAGCTAAACACAAGCAATATGTCTATAGCCTAAGCATTCCAAGCAATAAGTATGATGCTGGATACGGAAATATAAGCAATGCCAAAGAAGATATATCCGGATTTTAAGATATGACACGTCCCGGCATACAACTTTTTTCGTAACTTTGCACAGTTTTAAAATACACTGAACGAATGGAGTTTAAGTATGACGTTATTGTAATCGGCGCCGGACACGCAGGATGCGAAGCCGCTGCCGCTGCTGCAAACCTGGGTTCGAAGACTTGTCTTATCACAATGGATATGAACAAAATCGGACAGATGAGTTGTAACCCGGCAGTGGGAGGCATCGCCAAAGGACAGATAGTACGCGAAATAGACGCCTTGGGAGGATATATGGGATTGGTGACAGACCAGACAGCCATACAGTTCCGTATACTGAACCGTTCCAAAGGTCCCGCTATGTGGAGCCCGCGCGCACAGTGCGACCGCAACAAATTTATCTGGGCATGGAGAGAAATTCTGGAAAATATCCCCAACCTGCATATCTGGCAGGATACCGTGCAGGAAATCCTCGTTGAAAACGGTGAGATTACGGGAGTAGTCACATTATGGGGAGTAACGTTCCATGCCAAATGTGTAGTACTCACCGCAGGAACTTTCCTCAATGGACTGATGCACGTGGGACGTACCATGCTTCCAGGTGGACGTATGGCAGAACCTGCATCCTACCAATTAACCGAATCCATCGCAAAGCATGGCATCACCTTTGGACGCATGAAGACGGGAACCCCCGTACGCATAGATGGACGCAGCGTGCATTATGAGGATATGGAAATCCAAGACGGAGAATGTGACTTCCACAAGTTCTCGTTCATGGACACTCATGTACGCCATTTGAAACAGCTCCCTTGCTGGACCTGCTTCACCAACGAAGAAGCACACCGCATCCTGCAGGAAGGTCTGCCGGATTCTCCCCTTTTCAACGGACAAATCCAAAGTATCGGCCCACGTTATTGCCCCAGTATAGAAACCAAGATTGTGACTTTCCCCGACAAACCGCAGCACCAGCTTTTCCTGGAGCCCGAAGGGGAAACAACCCAAGAGCTCTACTTGAATGGATTCTCTTCTTCATTGCCCATGAACATCCAGATTGCAGCATTGAAAAAGATACCGGCGTTCAGAGACCTCGTCATCTACCGCCCGGGCTATGCCATCGAATACGACTTCTTTGACCCCACCCAACTGAAACATACGCTGGAAACGAAGAATATAAAGACGATATTCAAATAAATGATTGGATAGGATTGCGGTTCTATGGATTATTATGGAATAGGCTATTCTAACATAAGATTACCGAATTCATCAAAAAGTTATATGTATAAGTATGATTCTAGAATAAATACATTTCCGGAAGAAGTTTTTTTACATGAATTTTTACATTCATTAGAGAGAACATCACAAGAATATGGATATCAAATACCTGAATTACATGATTATGAAAAATATGGATACGAAAGCCAGAATTTGACTGGATTAAAAGATTGGTATCAAGATTATATGAACAAAAATATCAAATCATCTGAAGGATTAATAGGATTACCTGAAGAGGTTTATAATTTAAAACCAGCTAAAGATTTAGATTTTAAATATTCATATTCAATAGATGAATTTCATGAACCACAAAATGTAATAGAACAAATTAGGCAATTATTTAGGAATGTTATAAACAATGTTAAGTATATTAGTACGTTAGCTAAAGAAAACACAAATTAAAAATAGAAAGTAATAGTTAATAGAAAAGAGAGGAAAAAATGAAAGTATCAGATTTTAATTACAATTTACCAGAAGAATTAATTGCACAAGTACCATTAGAAAAAAGAGATGAATCAAGATTAATGGTTTTAAATAGAGAAAAACAAACAATAGAAGATAAGACATTTAAAGATATTATAGATTATTTAGAACCAGGAGATTGTTTAGTTAGAAATAATACAAAAGTAATACCAGCAAGAATTTATGGAAAAAAAGAAACAGGAGCTCATGTTGAATTTTTATTATTAAATAATATTGAAGGAGACATTTGGGAAAGTATAGTTAGACCTGGGAACAAATTACATATAGGTACAAAAGTAATTTTTGGAGATGGATTACTAGAAGCGGAAATATTAGACATAATGCCAGGTGGAACAAGAAAGGTAGAATTCCATTATAATGGAATATTTAATGAAATATTAGATCAAATAGGTTTAATGCCATTACCACCATATATACATGAAGAATTAAAGGACAATGATAGATATCAAACAGTATATGCAAAATATGAAGGTTCAGCAGCAGCGCCAACAGCTGGACTACATTTTACACCAGAATTATTAAAGAAAATAGAAGAAAAAGGCGTAAAAATAGCAAATGTAACATTGCATGTAGGAATAGGAACATTTAGACCAGTAAAAGAAGATGAAGTAGAAAAACATGAAATGCATTCAGAACATTTTTATATAAAGCAAGAAGATTGTGATAAAATAAATGAGACAAAAAAAGCTGGAAAAAAAGTAATATCTGTAGGTACAACATCATGTAGAGTTCTTGAGACAATAGCGGACGAAACGACTGGAATGGTGAAACCAACAGAAGGAGATACACAAATATTTATATATCCAGGTTATAAGTTTAAATGTATAGATGGATTGATAACAAATTTCCATTTACCACAATCAACATTATTGATGCTTGTATCAGCATTGGCTGGAAAAGATTATATAATGAAAGCATATAATCAAGCAGTAGAAGAGAAATATCGTTTCTTCAGTTTTGGAGATGCAATGTTTATCAGGAATTGAGGGGATTGAGGGACGTTCCTTGAATTCCCTCTTTCGAGGGAATTCGGGACACTCCTTAGAATACCCTAAATATATAAAATATGGATTTAAGGAGTGTCCCAAAATCCCTTTAAAAAGGGATTTTAAGGAACGTCTCTAAATCCCAGGAGGGAAAAATGAAACACGCAGTAACATATGAATTATTACATGAATGTAAACAAACAGGAGCAAGAAGAGGAGTAATACATACTCCACATGGAGATATACAAACACCAATATTTATGCCAGTAGGAACACAAGCAACTGTAAAATCAATGACACCAGAAGAATTAAAAGAAGAGGTAAAAGCTCAAATAATATTATCAAATACATATCACTTATACTTAAGACCAGGACAAGACATTGTCAAAGAAGCAGGTGGACTTCACAAATTTATGAATTGGGACAGACCAATATTAACAGATAGTGGAGGATTCCAAGTATTTAGTTTAGGAGATTTAAGAACAATTTCTGAAGAAGGAGTTGAATTTAAATCACATTTAGATGGAAGTAAACATATATTTACACCTGAATCTGTAATGAAAACAGAAGAAGATTTAGGAGCAGATATAATAATGGCATTTGATGAGTGTTGTCCATATCCATCAACATATGAATACACAAAAAATTCTATGGAAAGAACAACAAGATGGGCTAAAAGATGTAAAGATGCACATGTAACAGTGGATAAACAAGCACTATTTGGAATTATTCAAGGTGGCTTTTATAAAGATTTAAGAGATAAGAGCTTAGAAGATTTAGTAGCATTAGATTTGCCTGGATATGCTATAGGAGGAATAAGCGTTGGGGAACCAAAAGATGAGTTTTTGGATATATTGTATTACACAGCACCTAAAATGCCAAAGGATAAACCTAGATATTTAATGGGAGTTGGAACACCAGATTATTTAATAGAAGCAGCAATTTCTGGAATAGATATGTGTGATTGTGTATTACCAACGAGAATTGCAAGAAATGGAACAGCATTAACATCACGTGGAAAAGTTGTTGTAAGAAATGCAACATATGAAAGAGATTGGGGTCCATTAGACCCAGAATGCGATTGTTATACATGTAGAAACTATACAAGAGCCTATATAAGACATTTAGTAAAAGCAAATGAAATATTAGGAGTACGATTATTATCAATTCATAACTTAAGATTCTTGACTAATTTGATGGAAAGAGTTAGAATAGAAATAGAGCATGATAATTTATTAACATTTAAAAATGAATTTTATAAAAAATATGGGTATATTCAATAATTTGAATAGCTATACTCAAGAAAAAGGAGAAAATAGAATGAATTTAATTGATGAAAGTTTTGAACCAAGAAAAAAAGATAATTCGAAAAAAATTGCAAGAATAATTTTAATAATAATTGCACTTTTAGTAATTGCAATTATTGGTATATTTGTTGCTATAGTTTATATTCAAGATAATACTTTAAAACTTTTTGTAGATGGAAATATAAACGAAAAAGTAAAAGAAATGATGGTTGTCGAAGATGATGGGACTGTATATTTTCCAATAAAGGATGTAGCATCATATTTAGGATATCAAAGTTATAATGGAGAGTATACAGATAAATCAGAAGAAGCAAGTAAATGTTATATAGAAAATGACAATGAAATTGCAAACTTTACATTAAATTCAAATAAGATATATAAATTAACATTATCAAATAAAGATGCTAATTATGATTACTATTATGCTAAAAAACCAGTAAAAGCAATAAATGGAAAATTATATGTAACATCAGATGCATTAGAAAATGCATTTAATTTATCATTTACATATGACGAAGATAAAAAAAGGGTATATATTTATACAATGCCATATTTGATTAGTTCATATGAATCTAAAGTCCTAGATTATGGATATGAAAAAATAAGTGATAATTATACAAATGAAAAATCAATTCTTAATGGTCTGTTAATTGTTACAAAAAATCAAGATAAAACGTATGCTGTTATTGATACAAAAGGAAATGTTATAATAGAACCTAAATATGATAATATAGAATATCTACCAAACTCTGGTGATTTTTTAGTACAAAGTAATAATAAAGTAGGAATTATTTCTGCAAAAAAAGAAACAAAAATACAATTATTATATGATAGTCTAGAATTAGTAGATAGTGATTCAGGATTATATATAGCTAAGAGAGATAATAAATACGGAGTTATAGATTCAAAGGGAAATATAAAAGTTTATATTGAATATGATGAAATAGGAATAGATAATTCTAAATTTGAACAAAATAATATAAAAAATAAATATTTGTTAGATAATGGAATGATTCCAGCACGAAAAGATAAATATTGGGGAGCATTTGACAAAAATGGAAAAGTTGTTTTGGATTTTGTGTATGATAGTTTTGGATATATAGCATCAAGTAATAAAGATGCAATAAATTTACTTTTAATACCAAATTATAATATGATGGTAGTATGCCAAAATAAAAAGTATGCGTTAGTAAATTCAGATGGAAAAATAATAATACAACCTATACTTGATGATGTATATATGACAATAAATTCAGGAAAAAAATACTATTATATGAATTTTAATGATAAAAAAATAGATATAGAAGAATTTTTAGATCAACAGGGTCCAAATAGTAATAAGAATAACAATGAAGACACAACAACTGAAAATACAACAGATGTAAATACAATTGAAAAGAATAATGTAAATAATACTGAAGTATCAGAAACAACAAGTGATACAGATTCTCAAAGTGATAAAACAATTGAAACAACGGGAACAGATGAAAATTAAAATAATTTAATAAGGAATAATTTAACACATGTTTGAATATACATATATATAGTAAACCAAAGAAACAAGGAGAAAATATATGTTTAATGTAACAGTGTTAAAAATGAGGGATATAGTAAAATATCTTGTAGGGTTTATGATAATAATTGGAATTATTGTATATGCTACAAGATTTTTTGCGTATAAGGCAGAGAATAAAGAAGATAAAATAAAAAGCAGTTGGTTCGAAAAAAATAAAATAGAAGAAAAAAAAGATAAAAGTGAAAAAGATAAAAGTGAAAATGTAAAAATGCAATCAATTTCAATGTGGAACTTAACAAGTTGTTTGGATAAAACAATACCAGCAATGGCAAGCACAAATGAAGAATACAATAAAATTGAAAAGGAAAATCAGGAAATAAATAATAAAATAAACAATAAAAATTATTTAGAAGAATTTTTGAAGACTGAAATAAGTAGTATAAAAGGAATAGAAGAGGCTGAAAAAGAAAATGTAGATAAAACTTCAGTAGCTTCAAATAGTGATTCAAGCAAAGAAGATTCTAATGATTCAAATTCAAATGAAGACAATAAGCAAGAATCAGAAAAAATTACATTAGCAAGTCAAGATAGTGTAAAAACAGAAGTAGTAACACCAAATCCTATATCTGAAAATGCTAATGTGCAATATGGAAAAGTAAAAATAAAAAATCAAACAACATATAATTTGACAGAAGATATATTAAATCCAAATATTAGTATAGATAATAAAAATGTTTTAATATTTCATACTCATAGTTGTGAAAGCTATACGTCAAGTGAAAAATATTCATATTCTCAAACAGGAAATTATAGAACAACAGATATGAACTTTACTGTAACAAGAGTTGGTACAGAACTTGAAAATTATTTAAAACAGTATAATATAAATGTTATACATGACAAATCTTATCATGATTATCCATCATATACAGGATCGTATACTCGTTCATTAAAAACAGTTGAAAATATATTAAAGACAACACCATCAGACATAATAATTGATTTACATAGAGATGCAGTTGGCTCTAGACCAGATTATGCTCCAACTGTAAAAATAGGAGATGATTATGCTGCTCAGATAATGTTTGTCATAGGAACTAATGAGGGAGGCTTATGGCATCCAAATTGGCAACAAAATTTAAAATTCGCTGTTAAAGTGCAACAAAAGGCGGAAGAAATGTATCCAGGATTATTTAAGCCTATTATGCTAACTAAATCTAGATATAATCAACATACAGGAAAGTATGCTAATATAATTGAAGTTGGAGCTACAGGAAATACTTTAGAACAATGTTTAACTAGTATGAAGTATCTTTCTGCTGTTATGAATGAAGTTATGAAATAAAAATTTAGGGATTGAGGGATGGACCTTCAATTCCTATTTTTATTGGATGTGAACTGTAACCCTTAATCATTCATTAATTCTAAAAAATTTTAAAAAAGTGTTGACAAAAAAATATGGTAATCATATAATGTAATTACATATGAATAATTATTCATATAATCAAATGAAAAAAGGGGGAAAATTGGGCAAAATGTCCAAAAAGAACCGTCCCTTTTGGACATGGAGGTAAAGTATGGAAGAAAATTTTTCAGAATGTAATGTATTACATGAAGAGACAGTAAAAAAAGTAAAACAAAAAATGCCAGAAGATGGCTTTATATATGATTTAGCAGAATTGTTTAAAGTGTTTGCAGATTCTACAAGAATGAAAATAATATATGCATTACTAGAAGAGGAGTTATGTGTATGTGACATAGCAAATATTTGTCGGAACTACACAATCTGCAATATCACACCAATTAAGGTTGTTAAAACAATCAAAATTAGTAAAATTCAGAAGAGAAGGAAAAATAATATTTTACAGTTTGGATGATGACCATATTGCTCAAATTGTAAAGAAAGGAAGTGAACATATTGAAGAGTTATAAATATACATTAGAAGGATTAGATTGTGCAGCATGTGCAAAAAAAGTAGAAGATGAAATAGCAAATACAGAAGGGTATGAGGATGTAGTTGTAAATTTTTCAACATTAAAATTAACATTTAAAACAGATAAAACAAGTCCTAAAAAAGAAATAATAAAACTAGTTCAAAAACTAGAACCAGAAGTTGAGGTTTTAGAAGATGGCGAAGAAAAGCATGATAAAGAAGAACATAATGGAAATGATATAGCAAGAATTATTATTGGAATTGCAATATATCTAATAGCATTAGTAGGACATTTTAATGTAGTAATTACAAATATTTTAACAATAATTGCATTTATTATATTACTATATAAAACGGCAAAAAAAGGATTTAAACAATTATTTAAAAATAGAGTTCTAGATGAAAATATGCTTATAGTTGTGTCTGCAATTGGTGCGTATGCAGTTGGAAAAAATTCAGAAGGATTAATGGTAATTACATTATATGAAATAGGAAAAATATTAGAATCAAAAGCAGTTAATAAGACAAGAAAATCAATATCTGATTTAATGAATATAAAACCAGAATATGCAAATTTAAAACAAGGAGAAGAGTTTAAACAAGTAGCTCCAGAAGAGGTCAAGATAGGTGATATAATTGTTGTAAAAACAGGTGATAAAATTCCATTAGATGGTGTTATTGTAAAAGGAAATGCACAAATAGATAATTCTGCATTAACAGGCGAAAGCAAATTATTAGAAGTCTCAGAAAATAGTAAAGTATTATCTGGAAGCATAAATACAAATGGATTAATAGAAATAAAAGTAGAACAAACATATGAAAATAGTACAGTAAGTCAAATCTTAAATTTAGTAGAAAATGCAACAGATAAAAAAGCGAAAACTGAGACATTTGTATCAAAAGCAGCTAAAATCTATACACCAGTTGTAATAGGATTAGCACTTTTAGTAGCAATATTTATGCCATTAATAATATCAGGTGTTAGCTATAAAGAAAGTGTTTATAAAGCATTAATCTTTTTAGTAATATCATGTCCATGTTCAATAGCAATATCAGTTCCTTTAAGCTATTTTTCAGGAATAGGTAAGGCTTCTAAAAAAGGAATACTTATTAAGGGTAGTGATTATTTAGATGGAATAAAAGATATAAAAGAAATTATTTTTGACAAAACAGGAACAATTACAACAGGAAAATTTGCAGTATCACAAATAGATGTAATTGACACAAATTATACTGAGCAAGATGTATTGAAATACTTTGCAATGGGAGAAAAAAATTCAAATCATCCAATTGCAAAATCAATATTAAATAAGTATGAAACAATTTTTAAAGAAAATACAAACATAGAAAATGTTGAAAGCTTTGAAGAAGTCTCTGGAAAAGGAATTCAATATCAATATGAAGGAAAAATTGTGAAAATAGGAAATACAGAATTTACAGATGCAGAAAAAGAAAACATTGTAGGAACAGTTTTATATTTAAATATAGATGGAAATGTTATTGGTAGAATAGTATTAACGGATGAAATAAAACCAAAAACAAAAGAAACAATGCAGAAATTACATGCTTTAGGTGTTAATACAAAAATGTTTACTGGTGACAAAAAGGAAATAGCAGAAAAAATTGCAAAAGAAGTAGGAATAAAAGCTGTAAAATCAGAAATGCTGCCACAAGATAAATACAATGAATTAGATACAATAATTTCAAAAAGAGAAGAACATCAGAAAGTTGCATTTGTTGGTGATGGTATAAATGACAGTCCGGTATTAGCTAGGGCTGATATAGGAATATCAATGGGAGGAATTGGATCAAGTTCAGCAATAGAAGCATCAGATGTTGTAATAATGACAGATGAACTTTCTAAAATAGTTGATGCAATTGATATTTCTAAAAAGACAAATAAAATTATTAAACAAAATTTGATATTTTCAATAGGTGTAAAAATATTAACATTAGTTTTAAGTTTATTTGGTGTTGCAGATATGTGGCAAGCTGTGTTTGCAGATGTTGGTGTTACATTGATTACAATTTTTAATACACTTAGAATTTTAAGGTAAAAAAATGAGACAGTATTTGTCTCATTTTTTGCTATGGCTATTATTCTTATTGAATTAGAATTTTTTTACATTTTTATTAAAAAATCTAGAAATCCTCTTTTATAAATTTTAGACTTATGATATAGTATAAAAGAATTAAAAATACATAGCAGAAAAACAAGGGAGGAATTAACAAAAATGAAACAAAAAATGACAAAAGAACAAATAGAAAAAAAGAAAAAAAGAATAATAAAAATATTTGTATCAATAATTGCAATTATAATAATAGGAATTATAGCTTATAATGTAAATAATTATATAATATTAGATAAAAATAAAAATATAAATTTAGTAATAAATAACAAAAATGTAACGTCAAATTTAAAAAAAGACATATTAATTGATGGGGATAACATATATTTATCCAAACAAGATTTAGGAAACTTTTTTGACAAATACATATATGAAGATACTGAAAATAACAATATAGTAACAACATATAATAATAAAATAGCATCAATTAGTTTAAGCAAAAACAAAATCAGTATAAATGGGTCAAATAAAAATACATATGCTCATGCTGAAAATAAAGATGGAACAATATATATACCAATAACAGAATTAGAAGATGTATATGGTATAGAAATTAAATATTTGCCGGATTCAAAAGTTTTAACAGTAGACTCAACATCAAAAGAACAAAAAAAGGCAATAATAACAAAAAATGTGGCTGTAAAATCATCAACAAAATTTATTGCAAAAACTATAGATAGAGTAAAAAAAGGCAGTTATGTGATAGTTGTTTCAGAGGATAAAGGATATACAAAAATAAGAACTGAAAATGGAAAAGTCGGATATGTAAAATCAAATAAAATTGCAAATACAGTAGTTGTTAGAGAAGAAATGCAAGAAACAAAACAAATAACTGGAAAAGTAAATTTAGTTTGGGATTATTATTCAGAAGTAGCTTCAGCACCTGACAGAACAGGGGTTACAATGGATGGAGTAAATGTTGTTTCACCTGCATTTTTCCACTTGAATACAAATGGAGAATTGACAGAAAATGTAGGACAAGCAGGAGTTGCATATATAGAATGGGCACATTCAAATGGATATAAAGTTTGGCCAATGGTTCAAAATGCTGGAGATGGAATGATAAATGTTACTTCAAATATAATGAATGATTATAATAAAAGACAAAATTTAATTAATAAAATAGTTGATTATTGTGTAAAATATAAACTTGATGGAATTAATGTAGATTTTGAAAATATGAAACAAGAAGACAAAGATATGTATTCAAGATTTATAATAGAACTAACACCAAGATTAAAAGATATGGGAGTTGTGGTTTCTGTTGATGTTACTGCTCCAGATGGTTCTGAAACATGGTCAATGTGCTTTGATAGAAATGTAATAGGAGATGTTGCAGATTATATTATATTTATGGCATATGACCAATATGGAACATCAAGTAATAAATCAGGAACAACAGCTGGATATGATTGGGTAAATGTAAGCCTTAATAAATTCTTAAAAACAGAAGAAATAAAAAATGATAAAATTATTTTGGCGATTCCATTATATACAAGATTGTGGACAGAAGATAGTTCAGGAAATGTTGTAAAACAGACAACAGTATCATTAAAAAATATTGATAAAGTAATTCCAAGTGATGTTCAAAAAATATGGGATGATAATTTAAAACAATATTATGTAGAATATCAAGATGGTTCATATACTAAAAAAATGTGGATAGAAGATGAAAAATCTTTAAAAGAAAAAATAAGTTTAATAAAAAATAATAATTTGGCAGGAGTTGCATCTTGGGAAAAAGGCATGGAAACAGATAATTTTTGGACATTTTTGAAAGAAAGTCTTGACTTTTAAGGAGTTTAAAAGATATAATTACAAAAAGAAACGTGCGGAGGTATTTTTGACATATGCAAAATAGTAATATATATTATACAACAGAGAAATATGCAAATTTAACAGACGAGCAGATAATATCTCAAATAAAAGAAGGAGACGAGCAAGCTTTATCTTTTTTATTAGATAAATATAAAGATTTAGTAAACTCAAAAGTTGGAAAATACTTTATTATTGGAGCAGAAAGAGAAGATATTATACAAGAGGGAATGATTGGCTTATATAAGGCTATAAGAGGATTTGACCATTGTAAACAAAATACATTTAAAACTTTTGCAAATTTGTGTATAGAAAGACAATTAATAACAGCAATAAAAAGTTCTAATAGACAAAAGCATATGCCACTTAATTCTTATTTGTCATTAAATACATCAGCTTATGATAATGATGAAGATGGAACCGAACTAATAGAAACATTTGAAGTGGATACAATAGAGGATCCATTGGAAACAATAATGAAGAAAGAATCATTTGATGAAATTCAAAAAACAATGCATAAATCTTTAAGTAAATTTGAAGAACAAGTGCTAGATAGATATATTCAAGGTGAAAGCTATGAAATTATAGCTAAAAGATTAGATACACCTGTAAAATCAGTTGATAATGCAATTCAACGTATTAGAAAAAAGGCTATAAAAAATTTATTTTAAATAGTGTCCTTTTGTTAACAAACAATTCATTTTAATAAAATAAATTATGAGAGTGTTGTTTTCAAAAGGACAATTATTATTTTATAAAATATATTATTTTTAATTAAAAGTTGTCAAATAGTTTTAAATAGTTGTCAAATAATTTATGTATAGCTTAAAATAATTGATATGCTTGCATAGCTCAGTTGGTAGAGTACTGCTTTGGTAAAGCAGAGGTCACGGGTTCAATTCCCGTTGTAAGCTCCAAAGAATAAGCGCGGTTTGCATTGCAAACCGCGCCTGACAATAACGTCCTAATAACGATGCTTGTGACTGTAGAGCTTTTTCATGAGAATTTGATGATTAGCGTCCATAAGTACGGACTTTAAAACAGATAACATCATTATGTTTTCGTTCCCAATTTTTTTGATGTCTTCCCGGAGTTTGTCTCGGGAAGCTTCGAGTTGAGAAATTGTCATTTTTGAGTAGTCTATTTTTGACTTCTCTGTTTCTAAATTTTGCATTTGTTTATCCTCCTTGAGTCTTTTATAATCAAATTATACCACAAAATAAACAAAAAATCAAAAAATAATTGACTTTTAGGTAAAAAGGTATTAAAATTATATTTAGTTAAATAAAAAAACAAGTAAGAGAAAAAGTAAAATAAAGGTTACTAAAAGAGAGAATTAGTCTAGGCTGAAAACTAATTCAAGCAAACATATTTGAAAAACTAACTCTTCATAAGTTTTGGTGAATAAGCCAAACGTGTAAGATACGTTATAATCTCATAAATTAAGTAAAAATTAGGATGGAACCGTGTAATATAAGCACTCCTATAGATATAAAAATCTATTGGGTGTTTTTTTGTTTGCACTGGTGGGCTGGCGGGGCCAGTTGGGACGTTTCTGATGGGAAAAAAATGTTCCAAAGGAACCGAGGTTTTAAATAATAGTTAAACACAAGATATTTAGAAGGAGGAGATTTAATATGATTAAATTAACATTAAAAGATGGTTCAATATTAGAAGTTGAACAAGGAAGTACAATATATGAAGTAGCACAAAAAATAAGTGAAGGACTAGCAAGAGTTGCAACATGTGGAAAAGTAAATGGAGAGGTAAAAGACCTAAGATATGAATTACAAGAAGATTGCAATTTAAGTATTGAAACTTTTGAAAGTAGTTTAGACGGTAAAAAAGCATATTGGCACACAACATCACATATTATGGCACAAGCTGTACAAAGACTATTTCCAAATGTAAAATTTGCAATAGGACCAAGCATTGAAAATGGATTTTACTATGATTTTGATGTAGAAAAACCATTTACAGATGAAGATAAAGCAAAAATAGAAGCTGAAATGAAAAAAATAATTAAAGAAGATATTGAAATTGAAAGATTTTCTTTGCCAAAACAAGAAGCGTTAAAACTAATGGAGGGCCAGCCATATAAACAAGAATTAATAAATGATTTAGCTGATGGAGAAGAAATTAGCTTTTATAAACAAGGTGATTTTACAGACTTATGTGCAGGTCCACATTTAATGAAAACTGGAAAAGTAAAAGCTGTAAAAATATTATCATCATCTGGAGCTTATTGGAGAGGTGATGAGCATAACAAAATGTTACAAAGAATTTATGCTATATCATTCCCAAAAGCTAGTCAAGTTGATGAATATATGCAAAAATTAGAAGAAGCAAGACAACGTGACCACAGAAAAATAGGAAAAGACCTAGAATTATTTATGACAAGTCCATTAGTTGGTTCAGGACTTCCAATGTATTTACCAAATGGAGCAACAGTAAGAAGACTATTAGAAAGATATATTCAAGATAAAGAAGTTGAAATGGGATATCAACACGTATATACACCATCACTTGCAAATACAGAATTATACAAAGTTTCAGGACATTGGGACCATTACAAAGAAGATATGTTCCCTGTTATGAAAATGGATAATGAAGAAATGGTATTAAGACCAATGAACTGTCCACATCATATGTTAATTTACAAAAACAAAATGCATTCATATAGAGACTTACCAATTAGAATTGGAGAACTTGCTCATGATTTCAGATATGAAGACAGTGGAAGTGTTTGCGGTTTAGAGAGAGTTCGTGAAATGTGTCAAAATGATGCACATTTATTTGTGAGACCAGATCAAATAAAAGAAGAAGTAGGAAAAGTTGTACAACTAATTTTATCTGTTTACAAAGACTTTGGATTTAAGGATTATGAATTTAGATTATCATTAAGAGATAAAAAAGATACACATAAGTATTTTGATGATGATGAAATGTGGGAAAAAGCAGAAGGTCAATTAAGGGAAATATTAACAGAATTAGGAATAAACTTCTACGAAGCAGAAGGAGAAGCAGCATTCTATGGACCAAAATTAGATGTTCAATTAAAATCAGCAGTAGGACATGATGTAACAGTGTCAACATGTCAATTAGACTTCTTATTACCAGAAAGATTCAAACTAGAATATGTTGGAGAAGATGGAGAAAAACATAGACCAGTTGTAATTCACAGGGCAATTTTAGGAACATTTGATAGATTTATGTGTTTCTTAATAGAAGAAACAAAAGGTGCATTCCCATTATGGCTTTCACCAACACAAGTAAAAATATTACCAATTACAGATGCTCAACACGATTATGCAAAAGTAATTGAAGAAAAATTACACAAAGCGGGAATTCGTGTAGTTTTAGATGACAGAAACGAAAAAGTAGGATATAAAATCCGTGAAGCTCAACTTGAAAAAGTTCCATATATGTTGGTTGTAGGAAATAAAGAAGTTGAAGAAAATACAGTATCTGTTCGTTCAAGAGAAAATGCTGAAAATGAAACTATGGATGTAGATAAATTTGTTGAAAGAATAAAAGAAGAAGTTGCAAATAAAACAAAATAGGACAAATGGACGGTCCAAAAATGTCTCATAAAATGTGTAAAAAAATGTCGAAAAATAAATGCAACAGAATTTGACAAAAAATTTGAGACAAAATAGGACTGTCCCTAGTGTTTTAATGAGGGAGGAAAAAATGAAATTAGGAATTGTAGGACTTCCAAATGTAGGAAAAAGTACATTATTTAACAGTATAACAAAAGCAGGAGCAGAATGTGCAAACTATCCATTTTGTACAATAGAACCAAATGTAGGTGTTGTAGCTGTTCCAGATGAAAGATTAGATAAATTAACAGAAATGTATAAACCAGAAAAAACAACACATGCAGTAATTGAATTTGTTGATATTGCAGGTTTAGTAAAAGGAGCAAGTAGAGGAGAAGGTTTAGGAAATAAATTCTTATCACATATACGTGAAACAGATGCAATTGTTGAAGTTGTAAGATGTTTTGAAGATTCAAATGTTGTTCATGTTGATGGTAGTGTTAATCCAATAAGAGATATAGAAACAATCAATTTAGAATTAATATTTGCTGACATAGAAACAGTAAATAAAAGACTAGACAAAGCAAGAAAAAATTTAAAAGCAGACAAAAAATATCAGGAAGAAATAGATTTATTAGAAAAAATATTAAAAGTTTTAGAAGAAGGAAAGTCAGCTAGAACAATTGATTTTAATGAAGATGAGCAAGTTTTAGTAAAAGATATGTTCTTATTAACAACAAAACCAATTTTATATATTGCAAATGTGTCAGAAGAACAATTAGACAATGCAGAAAATGATGAATTAGTAAAACAGGTAAAAGAATATGCATCAAGTGAAAAAGCAGAAGTAATACCATTATGTGTAAAAATAGAAGAAGAACTTTCTGGTTTAGAAGATGAAGATAAAAGAGAAATGCTAGAAGCATTAGGATTAGATGAATCTGGGTTAGATAAAGTTATAAAAAGAAGTTATGATTTATTAGGATTAATGTCATTTTTAACAGCAGGTGAGCCAGAAGTAAGAGCTTGGACAATAAAAAAAGGAACAAAAGCGCCACAAGCTGCTGGAAAAATCCATTCAGATATAGAAAGAGGATTTATAAAAGCAGAAGTTGTATCATATGATGACTTAATAAGAGAAGGTTCAATGGTTGCTGCTAAAGAAAAAGGATTAGTACGTTCAGAGGGAAAAGAATATATTATGCAAGATGGTGATATAGTTTTATTTAAATTTAATGTTTAAAAATTATTATTTTGTAATGAATATAAAGTAAGAAATATGGATATTAATAAGATAAAATTATTTAGATTACAAATAAATAAAAAATAGTCTAATATTGTAATATTTTTGTAATAAAAATGTAAAATAAAATTGTAAAAAATATATTGACTTATTAAAATATAAAGTATAAAATTTAAATAGAAAGAAAAAATTTGCAATTAAACTAGATTTGTGGTATAATAACGTTTGGTTGTAAAATAATATATATAAACGAAGGAGAGAATTAATATGAAAAAAACAAAATTAGTAAGTGTTATTTTAATAATGGTTGTAAGCTTATCAGTTTTATTTATAGCGAAAAATGTATATGCAGATAATATCGCAGGAGATTTAACAGGTGCACTTTCAAGTGGAAATTCATTAACAGGAAATAGTACATCAGGTTCAACATCTGGAAATTCAACAACAGGTAATTCTGTTGCTGGAAATACAGTAGTAAGAAATTCTACTTTAGGTAATTCAACAACAAATAATGTATTAAAAACAAATAATACAACAAGTACTTATAATAATACATCTTTACCAAAAACAGGTGTAGAAGATTCAATGCCAGCTGTAATATTAGTTGTAGTATTAGGAATATCAGCAGTATATGCTTATAAAAAAATACAAGAATATAAAAACTGTCTCTTATACACATCTCCGAGCCCACGAGACC
>ENA-OUQN01000899-OUQN01000899.1-human-gut-metagenome-genome-assembly--contig:-NODE-899-length-20431-cov-9.817727_pt1 | contig 20431 bp, 16 predicted proteins | sample MGYA00237950_ERZ548832 | MGnify/ENA primary metagenome ERZ548832 (study PRJEB26490, sample SAMN05194703) | human gut metagenome | biome: terrestrial biome; feature: human-associated habitat; material... | reverse complement strand
ATTCCATTTCGCTTCGCTCCATTACATCTTTTCTGCATACCTGCCTACACACATCTAATCCCTACGGGATTTTTTCAATCATCACTACATGATTACATGGAAAATATGTATATCATTGCTAAAAAATATGCAGATTTTTTTTAGGGAACTGTTTATTTCAGGAGGGTGCGGAGATGCTTTTCGGCATCGATGATGTCGGAGCCGTTATAGGTCACATTTCCAACCGAATCGGTCACCACATAGAGTGGGGTAGAGGTCACTGCCAAGCCCTTGATTTGATTGTTGAGCGGACCTTCGGGAGCCCAGAAGTGACGCCATGTGGAGCCGTCGCGCTGGGTGTAACTGCGCCACGACACGGTGTCGGGGTCGATGTATATGTCGCAGATTTGCAGTTGGTGCTTGTCGGGAAATTCCTCCGCCCACTTGGTGATGCTGCTCATTTCGTTGTTGTGCGAACTGCTGTTCACCCACAAATAGAGCAGGGTGGCTTTCGCCGTGTTGGTGCTCAGCGAGCCAAACTCGCCGTTGTCCTCCAGCAAGAGGATAGAGTTGATTCTTCCTGCGCTTTTCGGGCGGCGTTCCACCAGTCGCTCATACGCTTTCATTAGCCATGCCGGCTTTGCGTCTTTGTCGATTTTCGCCAGCAAACCTTTCATTTTCTGCTGGTTGTTGAGTTGGCTATAGTCCACAATCAGCAGTAGGGTAGAGAGTAGGTCGGAAGGGTTTTCGGTTGCGTATTTCTCAATCGACGCGTCGAGTGTGGCGTGGTTAAACTCGTCGTATTCGGCACGGTGGTCCTTAATAAACTTATACCATCGCTCGTTCACGTCGGAGCCCTTTATCTCAATGCCGTAAACGTCGTTGAGGTCGCCACGCAGCTGTGTGTGGTCGCCGTTTTCCATCACGAAATGCGCTATCATCTTGCTCTGCGAGTCGTAGATTACCACAAGGGCAGGGTCGGGGCTTTCGCCTTGAAACTCAAAGCGGTTGTTGTTTGCCACGGTGCGCACTTCCTTCACGCCGTCGGCGGTGGCCCACACCATGAGCACGTTTTGCTTGCCTAAGTTTTGGATATTTCCCTCAATTTTGAACGATTTGCTGCAACTTGTAGCGATAATGCCCAGCAGGGCAAGTGTGGATATGATGCAAAAAGATATTTTTCTCATAATAATGCTTAATTTTATGCTACAAAAATAGCAATTAAACCTTGATTAAGCACTAAAATGAATGGTTTTTTGCGAAAAAGTTGTGTAAATCAAAAAAGATGTTTACCTTTGCATCGCTAAATAAGCACGGGTAGGTAGGTAAGTGGTTAAAACGGGCAGACTGTAAATCTGTTGCCTCACGGCTTCGGCAGTTCGAATCTGTCCCTGCCCACAGAAAAGGCTCCAAATCTTGGAGCCTTTTTCTTTTTCCCCACACCTCCACACGAATCCCACCAGATGTGTGCATTGCCGCAGCCTGTGCCTCACACTGATTCCACTTTAAGTGTGCATTGCCGTTGGCTCTATCTCACACAGATCCCACAGATTTCACAGATTTTTCTTTTGATAGCGTTAAATCTCACCGAGTTTGAGTTTTATTGGTAGGGATGCGATATTTTGCATCCGTCTTAAATGATTGTATATCAATGTGCTACTATAATTATGGGCGGACGTGATTTATCACGTCCCTACCGTATCAATCGCTTCTTTTTTTGATAAATTAAAACACCGATTTTATCCATTATTACCCAATTTTCACAGATTGTTATAATTGGTGTGTATGGATTTTAATTGGATAAAATCGGTGTTTTTTCTGTATTTGGTTGGGTTGGGGTTTAGGATTAGAAGAGGGAGTGGTAGAGGGCGGTCATTTGGGCGTAGAAGGAGTCGTAGCCGAGGTGGTGGTCGTAGTCGTTCTGCGCTTGGGTGCCGATTTTGTTGCGCAGTTCGGGATTTTCGATGAGTTGCTTGATGGCGTCGGCGAGTTGGAACTGGTTTTCGGGGTCAACCAGCAGGGCATTTTCACCGTTGGTGAGGTATTCGAGTTGTGCACCGTTGTTGGTGGTGACGTGCGCCTTGCCGAGCATCATATATTCAAGGTTGCTCAGTCCCAGTGCTTCGGGTTTTGTGCTCGGCAAAACACCGAAATCGCACTGTTTCACAAGCGGTTGCACGTTGGGGCAGTAGCCCATGAACGACACATTTTTCACCAGCTGATTAGCCACAACGAATCCCTTAATTTGCGCCATAAACTTGTGGTGACCTTCGCCCACGAGCACCAAGTGGTAGGTGTCGCGGTCGAGTTGCGCCAACGCCTTAATCAGCGTGTCAACGCCCTTCTCGCGGCACAGTCTGCCGTGGTACATGATGAGTGCACGGTCGGCAGGAATGTCGAATTTCTCGCGCAGCGATGGGGTAGGGGTGGCTGTGTCGTCGGCTCGGAGCACGCTGTCGCGTATAATCACCGCCTTCGATGTGTCGAAATTCTTGATGCGCGGAATGAACGAATCGTAAGCCTTTTGCGAGGCAAACACGATGCGGTCGAGTTCGCGATAGATTTTTTTCGAAATCATATTCAGCCGTGGGCGTTCCACGCCGTGGAGCGACAGCACGATTTTTACATTCTTGCTGTTCGCACTCATGTGCTTGGCCAGCACGGCCGTCACAGCATCGCTAAACGAGTGAACATGAATGATGTTTTGCCCACGCTTGAGCAGACGCTTGAAGCGTTTGGGGCTGTCGAGGTCGGTCATGCCCTTCAGCGGCAAGATAGAAATCGGTATTTCGAGAGGACGGAATCGGTTCAGCACCGTGTCGCTTTTGCCGCACACCATCTCCACGTAATACTCGTCTTGATCCTTGAGTTTCAGCATCAAATCGTAGGCGTACTGTTCGGGTCCGCTCCAGATTTTGTTACTCACTATGTGAAAAATATTAATCATCGCGTCGTGTTTATGTTAAGGGATATTCTTCAAAAAGCGAATTTACGTTTTTTTTATCAAAATATCCTACAATTTGACATAAAAAATGCACCCACACGAGCGATTATTTCTCAAATGGGTGCTTTTTGTTCCCGAAAGGGGGAGTGGATTATTTGTCTTTAAACAGGTCTTTGATGCCGCCGATGCTGCCCAACAGGTTGGTTGCCTCGTAGGGGAGGTAAACGGTCTTGGTGTTGTTGCCTTCAGCCACTTCCTGCATCATGCCGATGTATTTTTGAGCCAGCAGATAGTTGGCAGGGTTGGCACTCTGTCCCACAGCCTCGGTAATCTTGTTGATGGCGATAGCCTCTGCTTCAGCCTTGCGGATTCGTGCTTGCGCCTCACCTTCGGCTTGCAAAATTTGTGTTTGCTTGTCGGCTTCAGCCTGGTTGATACGGGCAGTTTTCTGACCTTCCGATTGCAGAATGGCAGCCGCTTTTTGGCCCTCGCTGGTGAGGATTGTGGCACGCTTGTTACGCTCAGCCTGCATCTGTTTTTCCATGGCTTGAAGCACCGATTGTGGAGGTGTAATGTCTTGAAGTTCAACACGGTTTACCTTCACGCCCCACTTGTTGGTGGCATCGTCGAGCACCGCGCGTAGTTTGGTGTTGATGGTGTCGCGCGAGGTGAGCGTCTCGTCGAGTTCGAGTTCACCGATAATGTTACGCAGGGTGGTTTGCGTGAGTTTTTCGATAGCGTTAGGCAGATTGTTGATTTCATACACCGCGCTTTCAGGTTCCACGATTTGGAAGTAGAGCAGCGCGTTGATTTGAGTCTGCACATTGTCTTTAGTAATCACATTTTGCTTGTCGAAATCATACACCTGTTCACGAAGGTCGATGGTGTTGGTGTAGAAATATCTGCCATTGGAGTAAGCCACGGTGGTTTTTGGGCGGTCGATGAAAGGGATAATCACGTTGATGCCCGGCTTCAGCGTGGCGTAATACTTACCCAATCGCTCAATAATTTTGGTTTCGGATTGAGGGATAATCACCAAACTCTTTTTCACGAGAATGAGTACGAACACGATTAGTGCAATCAGTACCCACATACCAATACTTGCTGTTGTCATACTACTATTTGCTTTAGAATGAATAAATTATAATCTTGTTTCGTTTGTTGGGGTTGGGGTGTGCTTAGATGCGCTCCACCGTCACGATAAGGCTTTTGCGGTCCACGATTTTCACCTTTTCGCCCACTTCTATCACATCTGTTTCACGTGAAACAGCCTTCCACACGTCGCCGTCCACAGCCACATATCCGCTTTCGCCTGGCGCGATGGCTTCTTCCACTTTGCCTTCGCGGCCAATCAGGGCGTCGATGTTGGTGGAGATGTTTTTGTCGTTGCGGTGCAGGTATCTCAGCGCAAAGGGGCGGACCAGAACCAGGAAACCGATCGAAATCACAATCCATGCTAAGAGTTGTGGCACCAGTCCGGTTCCGCAAAGCGCCACCAGTGTGGCAGCCACTGCGCCGAGCGCAAAACTCATGAAGAAGAAATCTCCCGAGGTCAGCTCAAGGATGAGGAAAAAGATTCCCACTAAAATCCACATGAGCCAGAGGTTGGTTTGAAAATATTCAATCATGATATAAAAAATTTTAGTTGTCGTTTAATGTTTGCTTTTTGATGGTAAATTGCTTGAGATAGTAAAGATACTCATAATTTTACTTATATGGCAATTTTTTGCTCAAAAATCATTTTGCCTAAAAATAGTGCAAAATATGTGCCAAATTTCGCCAAAAATCCCCACCAAACTCCCAGTTGGCGAACAAATATGCGATTCTCAACGCCTAAAAAATGGCTTAAACGATTGACCAGTAAGATGAAAGGTGCAATTTTGCTGTTTCTGATTTTTGTTCAGAAAAATCGCAAACGCTAAATTTGAGCAAATTTAACCCTATTTTTCCACGCAAAAGAATTATCTTTGTAATTGTGAAAGTCTGTGCCAATACTTTCGCTTTGGCGCGGCTTGCACATTAATAATATTAAGATTTTCGGATTTTAAAAAGTAAGGCTTTGACGCAAATTTCTTACATAGCAGAAAACGTCGCCCTTCCTCAACTCAATCATGAGGCTGTGGCGAGTTGGGTTGAAAAAGTTGCCGCTTCGCTCGGAAAGAGGGTAGGGGCGTTGTCGTATATTTTTTGCGACGACGAGTACATACTCGACACCAACCGCAAATATCTCCAGCACGACTATTACACCGACGTCATCACATTCGACTACAGCAATCGCCGTCGCATCAGTGGTGATATGGTGATTTCGCTCGACACCGTTCGCACCAATGCGGAGCAGTTCGCCAAGTCGTATGACTCGGAATTGCTGCGTGTGATTATCCATGGCGTGCTGCACCTGTGTGGCATCAACGACAAGGGACCGGGGGAGCGAGAAATTATGGAACAACATGAAAATGAGGCACTTGCTATAGTGCCTTCAAATATTTTTGAATCATGAATTATGCCTACGATGTCATAGTGATTGGTGCCGGCCATGCCGGCTGTGAAGCCGCTGCCGCCGCTGCGCGCCTTGGCTCTACCACGCTTCTGATCACTATGGATATGAACAAAATTGCGCAAATGAGTTGTAATCCTGCCGTTGGCGGTATTGCTAAAGGACAGATTGTGAGAGAGATAGATGCACTTGGCGGTCAGATGGGTATCGTCACCGACCGCAGTTCTATCCAGTTCCGCATGTTGAACCGCTCGAAAGGTCCAGCCATGTGGAGTCCACGCTCTCAAGCCGACCGCATTCGCTTCATTGCCGAATGGCGCAATATTCTCGAAAACACGCCCAATCTGTATATGTGGCAAGATTCCGCTGTGGGTCTGACCATCGAGAATGGGGTGGTGAAGGGCGTGAAAACCGCCTTTGGCGTTGAATTTACCGCTAAATCTGTGGTATTGACTGCTGGCACATTCCTCAATGGATTGATGCATGTGGGACCTGTGCAGATTGAGGGTGGCCGTGTTTCGGAGCCTGCTTCGCACGGAATTACCGAGCAACTTCGCGACCTCGGATTCACCGTTCAACGCATGAAAACGGGCACTCCGGTGCGACTTGATGAGCGAACTGTTGACTTCAGCAAGGCCACAATTCAAGAGGGTGATGCCGATTTTCACCACTTTTCGTTCCTTCCAACGGTGAAAAGTGAACTCAAACAGCGCCCCTGCTGGATAGTTTACACCAACTCGGAAGTACACCAAATCTTGCGTGAGGGACTGCCTGAATCGCCACTTTACAATGGTCAAATCAAGAGTATCGGGCCACGTTATTGCCCCAGTATTGAGACCAAATTGGTCACTTTCCCCGACAAGGAACAGCACCAGTTGTTCCTTGAACCAGAAGGGGAGAGCACCCACGAAATGTATCTGAATGGCTTCTCATCTTCCATGCCGTGGAAGGTGCAATTTGAGGCACTTTCCAAGATTCCTGCCTTTGAAAATGTGCAGGCCTACCGTCCTGGATATGCCATCGAATACGACTTTTTCGACCCCACACAACTGCATCATAACCTCGAAACTAAACTCGTGAAAAACCTGTTTTTCGCAGGTCAAGTCAACGGTACCACTGGTTATGAAGAGGCCGCTGGGCAGGGTTTGGTGGCTGGTATCAACGCCCATCAAGCCGTGGCAGGGGGCGAATCTTTCGTGCTCGGCCGCGATGAGGCCTACATCGGTGTGCTTATCGACGACCTCGTGACCAAGGGTGTTGACGAACCATATCGTATGTTCACCAGTAGGGCAGAGCACCGCATTTTGCTTCGCCAAGACGATGCCGACCGACGCCTAACCCCTAAGGGCTATGCCCTCGGTTTGGCTACTCAAGAACGCTACGATTTGATGCGTTCGAAGTGGGAAGCGGTGGAAAAATTGGTGGAATTTGCTAAGGAATTTTCGGTGAAAACCTCGCTTATCAACCCCGAATTTGAGCGTGCCGGGTTCCCAATTCTGGCTCACGGTTGCAAACTCTACGATCTGATTTTGCGTCCGCAACTCACCATTATGTTGCTTGCCGAAATGATTCCCGAACTCCAAAAACGCATTTTGGAACTGGAGCAGGCACGCCGCGAAGAGATTGTGGAAGCAGCCGAAATTTCCATAAAATACAATGGATATATCGCCCGTGAGGAAGCGATAGCCAAAAAACTTTCTCGCCTTGAGCATGTGAAAATTCGTGGCAAATTCAAATATGCGGACATTCATTCGCTCTCTACCGAGGCGCGCCAGAAACTCGAAAAGATAGATCCCGAAACGGTGGGGCAGGCTTCGCGTATTCCGGGCATATCGCCGAGCGACGTGAATATATTGCTCTTGCTTTTAGGAAGATAACTCAAAATTGTTCCACGTGGAACATATGCGTTAAACAAAAAAATAAAACAACCAACTAAATACAACAATGAAACAAGAACAACTTGACAAAGTGAAAAGCGTAGTTCGCAACATTCCTGACTTTCCAGTACCGGGCATTCAGTTCAAAGACCTTACCACAGCCTTCAAAAATCCCGAAGCGCTCCAAATCATGCGCCAAGGTTTGCACGACCTCTACAAGGATAAAGGCATCACTAAGGTGGTGGGTATTGAAGCCCGCGGATTCATCGGTGGCGCTATGCTTGCTGTGGATCTCAACGCTGGATTCGTTCCATTGCGCAAACCTGGAAAACTGCCAGCCGAAACCATTCAGAAAGAATATGCGAAAGAATACGGCACCGATGTGATAGAAATTCACAAAGATGCCATTTCCTCCGATGATATCGTGGTGATTCACGACGACCTGCTTGCTACTGGCGGCACAATGATGGCTGCCTACGAACTGGTGAAATCGATGAATCCAAAGAAGGTGTATATCAATTTTATTTGCGAACTCCTCGGACTTAACGGCCGCGCGCTGTTCCCGGCAGATGTGGAAGTGACTTCGCTTTTCGATTTCCCCGACAAATAAAGTATAAATCGGAACTATATAATTTGAACCCCGACTTAAAACTCAAGATTAGTCTTTTGCCCGATTGCCCTGGCGTGTATAAATACTTCAATAAAGAGGGCACAGTAATATACGTGGGCAAGGCGAAGAATTTGAAGCGCAGGGTGAGCTCTTATTTCAATAGGGTTCACTCTGTGCTTCGCACCAACATGCTCGTGCGCCACATTCACAACTTGGAATATATAGTGGTGAACACCGAGGAGGAGGCGCTCGACCTTGAGAACAGTTTGATTAAAACCTATCAGCCACGCTACAATGTGCTGCTGAAAGATGATAAGTCGTATCCGTGGATTTGCGTAACGAAGGAACTGTTTCCGCGAGTGTATCTCACCCGTGAAAAGGTGAACAAGCATGGGCGTTTTTTCGGTCCCTATCCCAAGACTGAAGTGGCATGGGCTTTGCTCGACGCACTGAAGGAAATTTTCCCGATTCGTTCGTGCCGCTACAATCTCACGCCAGAAGCGGTGGAATCGAAGAAACACCGTCTGTGCCTGAAGTTTCACCTTAAGAGTTGTGATGGTCCCTGCCAGGGCTTGATTTCGCCCGATGAATACGCAAAATATATCGATGAAATCATTCATATCCTCAATGGTGAGACCAAGTACGTGAGCGACTATTTGTGCGATGAAATGGCACGCTACGCTGCTGACCTCAAATTTGAGGAAGCCGAGCAGGTGAAGCGCAAATATCTGCTCGTGGAGAAATACCGCGCAAAATCGGTGATTGTGAGTCCCACCATTAGCAATATTGATGTGTATTCGCTCATTCGCGACGATTCTGCCGCTTATGCTAATTATATGCACGTGCGAGAGGGTAGTGTGGTGCAAAGCATGACCATTGAATACAAGATTGTGGACGCAGACACCGATGAAACCGATGCCGAACTGATGTCGACCGCCATTCGGGAGTTTCGTCAGCGTTTCGCCGATGCCTATCGGAAAGACCGTGTGAAAGAGGCAATCGTGAATGTGGCTCCCGATTTCGAGATTGAGGGTGTGAATTTTGTGGTGCCACAACGTGGCGATAAACGCAAGTTGCTCGCCATTTCGCTGAAAAACGCCGAGCAGTACAAGACCGACAAACTCAAAATGATGGAGAAACTCAACCCTGAGCAGCGAGCCATGCGCACGCTCACCACCATTCAAAAGGATTTCCGTTTGAGTGCCGTTCCGCATCATATTGAGTGCTTTGACAACTCCAACATCTCTGGCACCAACCCCGTGGCGGCGTGTGTGGTGTTTCGCAACGCCAAACCCTCGAAAAAAGAATATCGCCACTTCAACATCAAGACGGTGGATGGCCCCGACGACTATGCTTCGATGAAGGAGGTGCTCACGCGCCGCTATTCTCGCTTGGTGAGCGAGGGGCAGGATTTGCCGCAGTTGGTGATTCTCGACGGTGGCAAGGGGCAGTTGAGCGCAGGCGTGGAAGTTCTCGACGAGTTGGGGCTTCGTGGGCAGATTGCCATGATTGGCATTGCCAAGACCCTCAACGAAATCTATTTTCCTGGCGACTCGTTGCCGCTCTATATCGACAAAAATAGCGAAACACTGAAAGTGGTGCAACGCTTGCGCGACGAGGCGCACCGCTTCGGCATCACCCACCACCGCAACCGCCGCAGCAAGAGCCAGGTTCACTCTGCTCTCGACGAGATTCGTGGGGTGGGGGATAAGACTAAACAACTGTTGCTCAAAGAGTTTAAGAGTCTTAAGCGCATCAAGGAGGCTTCGCTGCCACAACTCACCGCAGTGGTGGGTGCGGCAAAAGCGAACATAGTGTATAATGCGTTGAATATCAACGAAAAAGATAATAATTCAGAACAATAATGAGATTAGTGATACAAAGAGTGACCAGCGCATCGGTCAGCATTGATGGCGAAATCGTGGGTAAGGTTGCCGGCGGTTTGATGGTGCTGGTGGGTGTGAGAGAGGGCGACACCGAGGCAGATATGAAATGGCTTGCCCAGAAAACCGTGAATATGCGTATTTTCGACGACGATAACGGCGTGATGAACCGCAGTGTGATGGATGCTGGCGGCGAAGTGCTCTCCATTAGCCAATTCACCCTCAATGCCTCCACCAAGAAAGGCAACCGCCCCAGTTACATCCATGCCGCTGGCCACGACCTTGCTGTGCCCCTCTACGAGGCGTATTGCGAGGAAGTGAGCCGCCTGATGGGCAAGGATGTGCAGCGCGGCAAATTCGGCGCCGATATGCAGGTGTCGCTCGTCAACGACGGCCCCGTTACCATCATCATCGACTCGCTTTTAAAAGAGTAATGTACTGACACATCGGTGATTGGCAATAAATCATGCCGAAGGTATGTGCATGCGTTTCGGTGAAACCACATTTTGCCCATCCAGCATAAAGGCGAAAATCTATCTATGATTGGAAAAACGGTTTTTTTTTCGTAAGTTTGCAATGTTAATGACTATTCAAGAGGCTCAACAAAAAGTAGATGAGTGGATTCGCACCTACGGCGTGCGCTATTTCAGTTCGCTCACCAATATGGCTCAGCTCACCGAGGAAGTGGGCGAGGTGGCGCGTATCATCAGCCGCACCTATGGCGAACAGTCGTTCAAGCCCTCCGACAAGGGCAAGGATTTGGGCGATGAACTTGCCGATGTGCTGTGGGTGGTGCTCTGCCTTGCCAATCAGACCGGGGTGGACCTGACCGCCGCTTTAGAGCGTAATTTCGACAAGAAAACTAACCGTGATGCCTTTCGTCATCTCAACAACGAAAAATTATCAAAATAAAATAACTATACAACATGGAACAAAAATTCGATTCTAAGGAAACTCCTAACAAGTATCAACAGGCTTTCCTCGAGAGCAAGGTGGAAACCAACGACGCAGTTGTGGCTGCTGAAGTGGAAAAAATCCTCAAAGAGCATATCGCAGAAAATGATAACAAGGAAGTGTATCAATTCCTGCTCAACTGTGTGGACTTGACCACACTCAGCACCACCGACAGCGAACGCAGCGTGGCTGCTTTCACCAAGAAGGTGAACGACTACTGGACCAACTATCCACAGTACAAGAATGTGGCTGCCATTTGCGTGTATAGCAATTTCGCAGAAGTGGTGCGTGGCGCACTTGAGGTGAGCGACGTGAATATCGCCGTTTGTAGTGCGGCTTTCCCTTCTTCACAGGCTCATATCGAGACCAAGGTGGCAGAAACCGCCCTCGCTATCGAAGATGGTGCCGACGAGGTGGACATCGTGATCAACATGGGCTACTACCTCGACGAGGCATACGAGGAATTGTGCGATGAAATCGCAGAAATCAAGGCTACAATGGGCGACCATCACTTGAAGGTGATTCTCGAAACCGGTTGCCTGAAGACTGCCGAAAACATCAAGCGTGCGTCAATCCTCTCTATGTACAGCGGTGCCGACTTCATCAAGACCTCTACCGGCAAGATTTACGAAGGCGCAACCCTTGAGGCTGCCTATGTGATGTGCCAGTGCATCAAGGAATATTACGAAAAGCATGGTGTGATGATTGGTTTCAAGGCTGCAGGTGGCATCCGTACCACTGCCGACGCAGTGAAATACTACACCGTGGTGAAAGAAGTGCTCGGCGAAAAGTGGCTCACCAACCAATACTTCCGTATCGGTGCCAGCAGCTTGGCAAACGCCCTCTTCCAATCATTCACCGAAACCGAAGTATCTCCATTCTAAATCCCCCATACCCCACAAAAAAAAGCGGAGCCCCAAAAAAAGGCTCCGCTTTTTTTGGAAGTCAACGAGTCAACAGGTCAACAGGTCAACGAGTTTGGATTTTCGAATTTTCGAATTTTTCGAGATTTCGATAATTCGAGGGGGATGGGGATTTTTGGGGGAAAAATTTTGTGGTTTGGGGAAAAATAGTAACTTTGTAACTTGTGGAGAGATTTCGCTTAAAATCGCTTGTGAATCGCTCGAAAATTACAATAATCAATTAATAAAAACCACCTACTATGATGAAACGTTTACTGACACTGGCGGCAGTTGTGATGACTGCCGCTGTGAACTGGGCACAAACCACTTTCCCAGTCACGCTCGATATCGCCGACGAGGCAAGTTTTGCCAAATGGACGGTGATTGACGCAAACGCTACAATGAGTGCCAACACTTGGGGCTACAGCAACTCCGAAGCACTCTATCCTCAGGACACGAAAGCTGCCGCCAACGACTGGCTGATTTCTCCCTCTGTGCATTTGGAAGCAGGAAAATATGAGGTGAGCGGCTATGTGATTCAGCGCTCCACTTTCAGTTACGACAAACAGTCGTTCCAATTCACCTACGGCAATGCGCCTACAGTTGAGGCTCAAACCAATGTGTTTGTCACCGAAAAGGCGTATCAAAGCAAACTCTACAAAGCCACCACGGCCAGCATTATTGTGACCACCGCCGGCGACTATCATTTTGCCATTCACCTGACCAGTTCCAGATATCAGGGCGACTGCGGTTTCCAAAAATTCGTAATCAACAAGGTGGCTCCTGTGCCAGCACAGGTGTCGGATCTCGCCGTGGCAGTAGGGGAGAAGGGTGCGCTGCAAGCCACTCTCACTTGGACCAACCCCACCAAGGACAGCGACGGCAACGACCTCGTTAAATTCAGCGGTGTGAAGTTGAAACGCGGCACCACCGACCTTGGCACCGTGGCTGGTGCAAAGGGCGAGGTGATGACCTATGTGGACAAGGGCATCAGCAATCCCGGCAAATACACCTATACCGTGGTCGCCTACAATGAAGACGGCGATGCCACTACTGGTGCTCCAACCGTTACTTCGGGTTGGGTGGGTATCGACACTCCAAAACCAGTTTCTGACCTCGCAGCCACTGCCGACGGCGACAAGGTGACGCTCACCTTCACCGCTCCAACCGAGAGCGAGAACGGCGGTTATGTGGATTTTGAAAATGTCACTTACCGCATCACTCGCGATTCGGAAGTGCTCAACGAGGCATTCACCGGCACCACCTACCAGAATGTGGTGCCCAAGTTGGGCAACTATACCTACGGCGTGCAGGCGCAATATAGCACCAAGCGTGCGGCTACCCAAACCGTGAAAATTCGCGCTGGCGAGGGCTTCCCAGTTCCTTATAGCGAAACTTTCGACCAAGCCGCATCGCTCGACCTGTTTGCCATTCACAACCTCTCTGGCGGCACACGCACATGGCGCTACAATTCGTCGAAGAAGTGCGTGGATTATTGGGGCACATCTTCTGCCGCCAACCACTGGCTCATCACCCCTCCAATCATTCTTGAAGAGGGCAAGACCTACGAATTGAAGTTCAACGCTGGCCTTGAAAAGGCAATAAAGCCTGAAAACTACAAGCAACTGAACGTGTATGTGGGCAAGGGCGATACTCCTGAGGCTCAAACCACCGAACTCTTTGGCGAACTCATCAAGTCTGCCCTCATGGAAGGCAAAACGGCTTACTTCACTGCGCCATCGAGTGGCGGATTCAACTTCGGTTTCAACGTGACTGGTGCCACCGACTCCTACTCTATCTATATCGACAACATCACCGTTGACGAGGCGCAAGTGATTCCTGCCGCTGTGAGCGATTTGAAGGCCGTTCCAGCCGCTAAGGGCGCGCTTGCGGTGGAATTGAGTTGGGTGAACCCGTCGAAGGCTGTGAGTGGCTTAGACCTCGCCAAACTCGACAAGGTGGAAGTGTTCCGCGGCAGCGATTTGGTGACCATTATCAACGCGCCACAAATGGGCGCCACCGCCACCTACACCGACCAGGTGAGCGAACCAGGCAAATACACCTACACACTTATTGCTTACGCCGATGAAATGTATAGTGAAGATGCTACCGTGACCAGCGCTTGGGTGGGTCCCGACACTCCTGCCGCTCCTGCTAACGCCGCTTTGGCTTTGAGCGATGGTAAACCTGTGGTCACTTTCGATGCTGTGGCTGCTGGCGTGAACGGTGGCTATATCGACACCGAGGCGTTGGGCTACACCATCACTCGTCTGCCCGACGAGGCTGTGGTGGCAGAGGGTGTGAATGCTACCACTTTCACCGACAATGCCGTGTTGCCACTCGCAAAATATAGCTATTCTATCGTGGCAAAGGTGGGTGAACAAGTGAGCGAGGCGGCGCTGACCAATGGTCTCGTGCTTGGCGACGCACTCGAACTCCCATACGAAACCACCCTTGACAATGCCGACGATGCCGCTATTTGGGCATTCTACGACGCTGATGGCGACAGCAAGACTTGGAGTTACAGCACTCGCAACACAGCCATTGAATCGGGCTTTAGCGCAAAGGCTGGCGATGCTGCTTTCACTCCTCCATTCCGCACCGTGCAGGGTGCACACATGCTCACCTACGATGTGCACGGCTACAGTTATCGCTATGGCGATGCCTACGATGTGGTGCTTGCCAACAATAGCGACTACGCCAACGCCGCCACACTGGCGCAATATCCCGACAAGGACATCGCATTCGCCATGTACGAAACCCGCACCGTCAACTTCACCATCGATGCCGCAGGCATTTACAACATCGGTTTCAAGCAGATGTCAACCAGTCCTTGGGGTATCTCTATCAAGAATGTGAAGATTGAGTGCACCGTGCCTACCGGCATCACCGAGACCATCGGTTTGGGCATCAACTACTACGACCGTGCGGCTCAATGCCTGATGCTCGCCCAGCCAGCCTATGTGACCGTGGTGGCTGTGAATGGCGTGGTGGTGGCTGCTGCCGACGCTGAGGCGCAACTCAACCTCTCTCACCTCGGTTCAGGCGTGTATATCGCCTCTATCGTCACCGCCGACGGCAAGGTGAGCCATGTGAAATTCGTGAAATGATAATTGAAAAATTACAGTAAAATAAAGCATGAAAAAAAACTTTTTATCTTCCTTTGCCCTTGTGCTTGCCGCCCTCTCGCTGCAAGCACAGGTGGCAGAGCCTGTACGCAATGCGGCAGAGCGGCCGTCGTTCTCTCCTGTGAAGGTGGAGCAGGCGGCAAGCGTGGCAATGCCCAAGCGTGTGCGTGCAAATGTGAGTGGCGAGTTGAAGGCCGCCTTTAGTGTGCAAGGCGCATCGTCGCAAACCGCCGTTTGGAGCGATAATTTCGACCAAGGCGCATCGAGTTGGGCACTCACCAACGACCCCTCTGGATATGTGAAATGGTCGTTGAAAAACAAGGGCTTCAACACCGTCGATGCCGCCGATGTGCAGTCGCTCTATGTGGAGGGCCCCTATCAGGTATTTCGCCGTGCCGTGGCTTATGCCACCAGTGCAGGTGTGAGTGTGCCGTCGAACGGCTCATTCCACGCTTATGTGAAGTATAGCGAGGCGATGAACGATTACGCTGTGCTCACGTTGAGCGTATCCACCGACGATTTCGCCACTTCCACCGATTTGTGGAATAGCACGATGGAATCGGGGCACGCGGGCAACATTTGGCACCAAGTTGAGGCTGATTTGAGCACATTCGCCGGTAAATCGGTGAAATTCCGCTTCACCTACGGTCCAGGCACCGCCGACGAGTTTAAGACGGGCGGATATATGGCCGACTACGCCATCGATGGCTTGGAAGTGACAGGCGTGGCTTCAATCGACGGCGTGAACGTGGCCACTGGCGAAGTGGTGAAGTTTGCCGACCTCTCGCAAGGTGCGCCAGTGAAGTGGCAATGGGCGTTCCCCGGCGGCACTCCATCGGCATCTACTGAGCAAAATCCGCAAGTTTACTATAAGGAAGACGGCACCTATAACGTGAGCCTTGAGGTGATTGATGTGCAAGGCAATACGTCGGCAGTCACTCGCGAAGGCTTCGTGACCGTGACCGGCAAGGCTCCTGTAGCGCATATCATGCCACCAGCCACCTTCCGCGAGGCTTCAAGTCATCTGCCATTGGTGGCTCCGCTGGCTTCGGTGCAATTCTCCGATGCTTCCGAGGGTTTCCCCAACAAGTGGAACTGGAGTTTCACTGGCGCATCGCCAGCCGCTTCCACCGAGCAAAGCCCCAAGGTGAGTTACGACTTCCTCCACAAGCAAAGCGTGGGTCTGCAAGTGGAGAATAAGCACGGTAAAAGCGAAGATAAGATGGATGTGCAGGTTGAATACGAGGCGGTGATCAATAATCTTCTGCCCGACGATCGCCCCATCACCTACGACTTGGGCAACGGCACATTCCCCGGCAGCAACCAGATGGGCGTTACCGAGTATGGCGAGCGTTTCTCCAAGCCCTCGCGTCCGATGGTGGTGTATGGCGCATACGTTTATTTCGTGACCAACAAAGCCACCCACATTGCCGACCAAATCGCCAATGTGGGCGTGCATTTGCGCAAGAGCGAAAACGGACTGCCGGGCGAGAAACTCGAATCGGCATGGTGGCGCACCTTTGAACTGGAGGTGGGCGGCTCCAACCTTGTGGGCACCGAATTTAAGTTCAATCCACAGGTGGTAGATGATGAGTTTTGGTTCACCATCGACGGCATTCCGGAGTGGAACGACTCTTGCAACGTGTCGTTCGCCATGGCGAAATTCCGCAACGAAGGCAACACCGCCTACATGCTGAAAAAGGGCAAATGGACACCGCTCACTGGTTACTTCCAAGGTGGCGACGGCGGCCAAACCAGTTTCTACATCTTCCCGATGGTGGCGCACTCCGTGATTACCACGTTGCCCGTTGGCACCGATGAAATCGTGGTTCCTGCCACGGCAGGCGTAGCAGAGCAGCAGATTTTCTCGCTCTTTGGCTATAAAGACCCTGTGGTGGACGCCAACTGGTGCCGCATCATGAACAAGCAGAACGGTTTGACGGTAGATACCCTCAAAATCGGCTACGATGCGTTGCCGGCTGGTATGGAGAGCCGCACAGCCAACATCACGCTCACCGACGGTTACGACACCATAACCCTGAAGGTGACGCAAAAGGCTGACCAAAAGAAATACGATGTGACCGACGTGACACGCCTCATCAACATGATTCTCGGCACAGTGGAAAAGGACGATGCCTACGACTTCGACGGCGATGGCATCCTCAACGTGACCGACGTCACCTCCCTCATCAACATCATCCTCCAAACCGCCCAATAGCAAGTATTAAATACTCAATCCCCCCAAAGCACCGACTAAATCCTCCCAAATTTAGTCGGTGTTTTCGTTTTCCCCATTCCTCTTCATTGGTAATACCCCACCCATTTAGCGGAAAAAACACCAATTCAATCCATTAAAACCCAATTAAACCCAATTAAAAAAACAGCATCACGTAGGGATGTGCCTTCGGCATGTTTGGGTCACGCGTTGTTGGGTGATGTGTTGCTGGGGCACACGTTGTTGGGTGTTGAAAAATTGTCGATTGCCATTGAAACATACCAAAGGCATGTCCCTACGTGATGGTGTTATGGTTTGTTTGGTTTTGGAGGATTTGGGCTCTCTAAAATGTGTTTCGGTGCGCTTGCAATCAAAGTTTTTGCTTGAAAATCGCAGTTGTTCAAACTATTATTCGTAACTTTACATTTGGATATGGGCTTGTGCCTTGTCCAAAAAATGACATCGTTGGAAAAAACATAAAGCATTCGCTATTATTTCGCGTTTAGCCAAGAGCGTCGGAAACTCTAATTGGAATAACAAGCACGGAAATAATATGTGATAGGAGGCTCGTATGTGGTCTCCAGTCAATCCATTTAATGCAATGCTATCACGCCAAGGCGTGGTGCATTCTTGTGGATTGACCGGGGCTCCATCCGACGCCGTCCCCGTGCTAAACGCGACAAGAGGCATCACGCCTTTTTTGCGTTTTAGCGGATTGATAGTTGTATGCCGTGTGTTGTGTACTTAACTATCAATCATTATGGCGAATAAGAATTTGAATGCCGCAAAAGTGGCGAAAAAGGATGAGTTTTACACTCAACTTTCAGACATTGAGCGAGAATTGCAGCATTATTGGCAACACTTTCATGGTAAGGTGGTGCTCTGCAATTGTGATGACCCTTATGAGAGTAATTTCTTTAAGTATTTTGCACTTCGGTTCAACCAACTTGGACTGAAAAAGTTGATATGTACTTGCTATGACGGATCGCCAGTGCAAGGTACGGAACTGATATTCCGTTTTGATGGAGAGGGCAATAAGGTGCCTAAAAAGGTGGCGTATAAAGTGGAGATTACGGAAGTGAAGGACGAAAACGGCGATGGGGCAGTGGACTTGTCGGATGTTCGTTACCTGTTGCAGAACGATAAGAATGTGCTGTCGGTTTTGCAGACTGGTGATTTCCGTTCCGCAGAGTGTGTAGAACTTCTCAAAGAAGCAGATATTGTGGTAACCAATCCGCCATTCTCGCTATTCCGAGAATACATCGGGCAACTAATGAAGTACGAAAAGAAATTCTTGATTGTGGGAAGGCAAATGAATATTACATACAAGGAATTGTTCCCTCTAATTCAGGCGAATAAAGTGTGGATTGGATATGGGTTTAGAGGTGCTGCTGCTCATTTTATAACACCTTATGAGGATGTGGCTACTGCAAGCGATCATAGAAAAGGAATGGTTCGTGTATCTGGAGTTACATGGTTTACAAATTTGGAGATTCAAAAACGTAATGAGGAACTTGACTTGGTGTGTCGCTATTCTCCAGAAGAATATCCCCAATACGACAATTACGATGCAATCGATGTGAGCAGGACCCAAAATATTCCCTTTGACTATGATGGGATAATGGGGGTTCCTTTGACTTTCTTGGATAAGTATTGTCCTTCGCAATTTGAAATCATTTGGCAAGCAAGTGGAAATACACGAGCGTCTGCCCCTAAAGAAGTTTTAGAAAAGGTCGGTTATGAAGTGAATCCGAATGATAGGGGTGGTTGTGCAGTAGTAAATGGAAAACGTCAATTCACAAGAATATTGATAAAGCGCTTAAAAAATAAAAATTAAAAATCATGATGACCATTAAGCAAATATCGGTAACTGTTGGTGAGATAACCAAAGGTTACATCAACAATGAGGAGCAAGGAGTGCGTGGATATGACGGTTTGCTCGACATTCGTCCTCCTTACCAGCGTGAGTTTATTTACAACGAAAAAGAGCAACAAGCCGTGATTACCACGGTGCTGAACGGCTATCCACTCAATATCATGTATTGGGTGAAACGAAGCGATGACGCAGAGTGTCCTTACGAGGTGATGGACGGTCAGCAGCGCACGCTCTCGCTATGTGAGTATGTGGCAGGAAAGTTTGCTTATGATTTCAAGAACTTCTTCAATCAACCAGCCGACATTCAAAAGCAGATTCTTGAATACGAACTCACAGTGTATGTGTGCGAGGGTGAGGAATCGGAGAAATTGGAGTGGTTCAAGACCATCAACATTGCCGGCAAGGCTCTGAACGAGCAGGAAATTCGCAACGCCATATATGCCGGACCATTTGTCAGCGATGCAAAATTGCATTTCTCCAAAACCAACTGTGGTGCCTATCGGTTGGGCAAAGATTTGGTGAAAGGCTCGCCTATACGCCAGGACTTCTTGAAAAAAGCGTTGGAATGGATGGCAGAGCACGAAACCCGCAACGGTAAACCGAAAACAGCGGTTGACTATATGGCACTACACCAGCACGATTTGAACGCCGGCCCGCTTTGGACGTATTTTCAGAATGTGCTGCATTGGGCTAAATCCACGTTCAACATGAAGAAGTTCAAGAATATCATGAAGGGACTTGACTGGGCTAAACTGTATGATATGTTTCACGAAAAACCGCTCAATATTAAGGCCATGGAGGCACAGATTGCCGATTTGGTGGGCGACGACGAGATACAAAAGCCACAAGGCATCATTCCCTATGTGCTAATAGGCGACGAACATTACCTTGACCTCCGTGCGTTCCCCGACAAGATAAAACTTGCCGTATGGGAACAGCAGAAGCATAAATGCGCTCTTTGTGGCAAGGATTTCGGCTTCGAATTTATGGAGGGCGACCATATCACTCCATGGCGCGATGGAGGTAGAACCACCAAAGAAAATTGCCAAATGCTCTGCCAAGAGTGCAACAGAAGAAAAGGCTGCAAATAGAGCAAAATCAGAATCATAGCGTAGGGACATGCCTTCGGCATGTTGAGAGATGCGTTGAAAATGTTTGGGTCACGCGTTGTTGGGTGATGCGTTGTTGGGTCACGCATTGTTGGGTGTTGAAAATTGTCGATTGCCATTGAAACATGCCGAAGGCATGTCCCTACGTGATGGTGCAAATTTTGCACCTCTTCGTTTTGTATTTGTTTATGCTATCTTCTTTCTTCGTAAATACTTGATTATGCGGTGTTTGTTTGGTTCACAAGGTTGTGGTCCACAATGTTGTGAACTTTGTTAAAAAAACCTCAACTTGCTGATTATCTGTATGAATTGTGGGTGGTTGTTCGTGTTTGTGAATCTGTTTTCGTAAGTCTTTTTGGCGTGGGGTTGTATTGTGCTGTGGGGAGGGTGATGGGCTCAGTGGAAAAATACTGGGGGACTGAAACAAAAACATAAAAAACAGCCTTTTAGCGATGCCAGT
>ENA-OUQN01000888-OUQN01000888.1-human-gut-metagenome-genome-assembly--contig:-NODE-888-length-20667-cov-8.128469_pt1 | contig 20667 bp, 17 predicted proteins | sample MGYA00237950_ERZ548832 | MGnify/ENA primary metagenome ERZ548832 (study PRJEB26490, sample SAMN05194703) | human gut metagenome | biome: terrestrial biome; feature: human-associated habitat; material... | reverse complement strand
CACAAATATATTTTTTTAAATTTCGTCAGTTTTTACAATGGTCTGAACAGTAACCTTAAAATAATGCTACTTTTTTTCATTGTTTTATTGTAAAATACCTCTGTGTGCTTTTTGCACACTTTTCTGTATGAAAATAATTTTTTCGGACAACGATTTTCTGTACACTTTACAACGAAAGGCAGGATTATAACTTATATGCGATTAAGAAATATCCCAGGTGCTGATGAAGCAATTTTAAACAGTGAATACTGCATCAAGGAACCAGAGTCAAAAAAAGGGAACTGGCAGTCAGTTTTTTCTTCCACCCAGCCTCTCCATATTGAAATTGGAATGGGAAAAGGCCGTTTTATCATGGATATGGCTGCGGCGCACCCGGACATCAATTACCTCGGTATCGAACGCTATTCGAGTGTACTTTTACGTGCGCTTCAGAAAATGGAAGAAACTCCTATGCCAAACTTAAGATTCATCTGCATGGACGCCGCTGATGTCACAGAGGTTTTTGCCAAAGATGAAGTTTCCCGCATTTATCTGAACTTTTCAGATCCCTGGCCGAAAGACCGTCATGCAAAACGCCGTCTTACCTCCCGTCAGTTTTTTGCGCGTTACGATGCCATTTTAAAACCGGATGGCAGACTGGAGTTTAAGACCGATAATCAGGATCTTTTTACCTTTTCCTTAGAAGAAATCCCGGAAGCCGGATGGCATTTAGATGCCTCCACCCGAGATCTCCATCATGATTCTGTTTTAAATGAAGGAAATATTATGACAGAGTACGAAGAAAAATTCTCCTCAAAAGGAAATCCGATCTGTAAACTCATTGCCTCCCGCTAATTGCATGTTGTATACAATTTATTGACAAAAAAACAGAGCCGCCGTAATTTTGATCTTGTTTTCAAAATTATGGCGGCTCTGTTTCTTATGGGTAATTTTATATTGGAGATCACACAGTAAAGATTGAACAAAAAAAAGCACCAACCCCATAGCCATCTGCTATAAAATCGGTACTTCGTAATGCGCCACCAGGGGTTCGAACCCTGGACACCCTGATTAAGAGTCAGGTGCTCTGCCAGCTGAGCTAGTGGCGCATATGTTTATCTCTCGTGAACACAAATGATATTATATATTAATTTTTTTTAAATTGCAAGCGTTTTTTTAGAAAATCTTCATTTTTTTCATTGGCGGATTTTCTATTCTGTGGTATTTTATTCATGGACTGAAAAACGCACTTTTTTAGTCTATCAAATTTAAAGGAGGTCACTCATTTATCATGCGTGTTGATGAAAGACTATTAAAATATGTTTCCTATTGGACTACTTCGAGTGAAGATTCCGATACGATTCCTTCTACGGACAGACAATTTAACCTGGCAAAAGAATTAGAAAAAGAATTACTTGATCTTGGTTTACAGAAAGTAACACTGACAGACCACTGTTACATCTACGGCCTGATCCCGGCTACCCCTGGATACGAAGACAAAAAAGCGGTCGGCTTTATTTCCCATATGGATACGGCACCTGATTTTTCCGGTGAAAATGTCAAACCCCAGATCATTCCGGATTACAACGGTGAGGATGTTATTTTAAAAGGAACCGGTGACGTTTTAAAAACATCTGATTTTCCGGAATTGAAAACTTTAAAGGGCAGAACCCTGATCACGACAGACGGCACAACTCTGCTTGGTGCAGACGATAAGGCAGGCGTTGCTGAGATCATGACTGCTGCTGAACAGCTCATCTCCTCGGACATTCCACACGGCGATATCTGGATCGGTTTTACACCGGATGAGGAAGTCGGACGTGGTGCGGATCTGTTTGATCTTGACTACTTTAAAGCAGATTTTGCCTACACGGTAGATGGCGATTATGAGGGCGAAGTTGCCTATGAAAACTTTAATGCCGCAAGCGCAGTTTTCGCTGTCAAAGGCGTGAATGTCCACCCTGGTGAGGCGAAAGATATCATGGTCAATGCCGCTCTCGTTGCATGTGAGATCCAGTCTCAGCTTCCTCCAATGGAAACGCCTGCCCACACCGAGGGAAGAGAAGGTTTCTATCATCTGACCGATATGTCCGGCGACGTTGCCGCAGCAACTCTTTCCTACATCATTCGTGATCACGATAAAGTGATGTTTGAAACACGTCAGAAAAAAATGCAGGAAATCGCAGATTCCATGAACCAAAAATACGGTGTCGGAACTGTTACACTGACTATCCACGATTCCTACGCAAATATGTTGGAAATCATTGAGAAAAATACTTATGTTGTGGATATCGCAAAGAAAGCTATTTCTTCTGTTGGTCTTGAACCAATCTCACGTCCGGTACGCGGCGGTACCGACGGCGCGCGTTTAAGCTTTATGGGACTTCCGTGCCCGAATCTTGGCACAGGCGGTTACGGTTTCCACGGTCCATTCGAACACATCAGTGTGGAGGGAATGAAAACTGCTGTAGCTGTAATCAAAGAGATCGTGCGCATTACCGCAGAGCTTTGATGACCAAATGCCAAAAAGGGCGTGTGAAAAAGTAAGAATCATTTTTTCACACGCCCTTTCAAATACATCTTTAATTGCGTTTTACTTATGATGCATTTCTATAAATTTGCGATCAACGCTGCAATTTCATCCGGTGTCATGATCTTATTTGGATTGCTCATATCTGCCATGGATGAAGACGCTTCCTGTGCCGGTACTTCTTCGATGACTGACTCATCTGCAGATACCGGGATTTCTTCCGTAACGGTTGTCTCTTCCGGAATTTTTACTTCTTCAATCACTGACTCATCCGCAGATACCGGAATTTCTTCTGTCAAAGTTACTGCATCCGTATCCGGCTCTACTGTTGCTTCCTCCGTAATCGGAACTTCTTCCGCTTCCACTTCTTCTACCGGTTCTGCCTGCACCTCCTCCACGGCTGATGCAGCATCGTTCAAATCATCAAAAACCGGCATCTCGCCGATTGACGGTTCCTCATCTATCAGGGATGTATCGGCTGCTTCCGGTTCTTCTTCATCCATTAATGGCATTTCGCCGATTACCGGTTCCTCATCCAGATCTCCGCCGTCAGTTAAATCCGGGAGTTCTGTTTCTGATAATTCTTCTCCCAATGTTGGCAGTTCCATATTAGACAGATCTTCATCCATTGCCGGCATTCCCAGATCCGGCAACTCTTCATCTTCTGTCGGCACTCCAAGATCCGGCAGCTCTTCATCTTCTGTCGGCATTCCTGAATCCGGCAACTCTTCATCTTCTGTCGGCATTCCTGAATCCGGCAACTCTTCACTTTCTGTCGGCATTCCATGATCCGGCAACTCTTCATCTTCTGTCGGCATTCCATGATCCGGTAATTCTTCACTTTCTGCCGGCATTCCTGGATCCGGTAATTCTTCATCCATTGCCGGGGAAACAGCTGCCATAACCGGCACTTCCGCAGCAGGATTCTCCTTTACTGAACCAACAGCCTGACTTACCGCCTCTTTCACATAAGTATGTATCTGCTCTATGGCAGATGCAAGTTCTTTCTCCAATGTGTCATGAATCATATTTGACAAAACATCCTGCATGTCACTCTGCAGTGATTCTTTGACATCATTTAAATTATCAAGAACTAATTTCTGACTTTGCGTCAATTCCTGTAATTTTTCATCCATCAGGTTTCTCTGCATGTCCATGATCTGCTGACTGTTTTCAGAAAGCTTTTCTTCTACTTCCAGCGTCTTTTCAATTACCTGCTCATTCGAATGCATAAGAGCATCTGTATTTTCTTTATTGCGTGCAAGCGTCAGCTTTGCAATTGCCTTCTGTGCCGTAATGATCTCATCCGCTGGAACTGCAACTTTTTCTCCGATATTATCTATCTTTTCCGCTAACTTTTTCTGCATCAGATAATTGGCTTTTCCTGTACGCAGCAGTTCTTCTACCTGTTCATCCAAATGGGCTTTTTCCTCATTTTTCATCCTATGGATATATGTGACAAGCAAACCTGTCCACACTAAAATAAGCGCTGCAATAATACCAACAACCATCATTTTTGATGCATTTTTCAAAACTAAATACAGATCAATCCACAAAAATGGTATCAATATCGATGATATAAAAATCATAATACGATTGACATCTATCTTCTTTGGTTTCTTTAATGAATTGTCTTTTGCCATAACAGAACCTCCCGCTTTTTGCACTAACTATCATGCATGGATTTATAGTCTATATTTTAACACATTAAAACAAGCCTGAAAACATCCATTATAAAATATTTACATCCCATCACTTATCCGTTCGCAACACTGTTACAGACTGTTGAAACCGGCCATGATTTTCTAAGTGCCATATAAGAAATCAGAAAATTTGCAAACCAGCCAGCCGGTACAGCAAGCCAGACAAATGCAATGCCAAAACATGGTGCAAAAATCATGGCAACAGACAGGCGGATTGCAAGGTTAACTATATTGGCAATGAGAAATGGGCGCATAATCCCAAGTCCACGCAGAACTCCATCTGTTGCCATCTTAATACCCATGAAGATGAAAAAACAGCCAAGCCATCTCATATAATCCCCGGACACCTGATATGCTAAGTCAGTTCCATCTTTACCCAGGAATAATGAAGAAATCTGTGTGTACATGGTTTCAATAACTACAAATGCAAGAATTGCGAAACACAGGTCTAATACCAGCGCAGCGTGATATCCTTTTTTGATGCGGTTAATTTTCTTTGCACCAAGATTCTGTGAGACATACGGTGAAACCGCATTGCCGATGGACACAAATATCAACGAAAAAACATTCTCTACTCTCATTGTTGCCGCATAACCTGCGAGTGCCTGTGTACCAAATGGATTTACAACTGCCTGTACGATCATCATACCAATTGACACTGTGGACTGCTGGAGAATCGACGGTACAGCAATTTTGAGCATCAAATGTAATTCCTGACCATCAAACCACTGAAATTGACTCTTATATTGACGCATCCGGCAAAAGAAAATCAGAAATGAAAATACCGCAGAAATCCCCTGTGCAATAAGGGTTGCAAGAGCTGCCCCGAACACACCGAGACCAAGTCCTGCCACCATCCAAAGATCCATAAGAATATTTAAAATAGAAGAAAATATCAAAAGACCCAATGGTATTTTTGATTCTCCAATTGAGTTAAACATCGTTGAAAAAATATTATACATAAACAGAAATGGAAATCCTGCGAAATAAATGCGGAGATACTGTACTGCTTCTTCCAGTATATCAGTTGGTGTCTGTAATAAATTCATCATTGAATGTGAAAAACAAAAACCAAAGCCACCCAGAAGCAGGCTTAAAATCAGAAAACTGACCAACGATGTTGACACAATTGTTTTCATTTTACCATAATCTCCGGCACCAAAATAGCGGCTTACGAGCACACCGGCACCGACACCGGCACCTAATGCCACACAAATAAATACATTCGTTAGTGCAGCACAGGCACCGACAGCTGCAAGTGCAGAGGAACCGACAAACTGACCAACAATGATGGAATCAGCCATATTATACACTTGCTGAAAAAAACTGCCGAGAATCATCGGCATTGCAAATATTGTCAGTGCTTTAAGGGGCTCATCTGTGATTAAATATTCATCTTTTGACATTATCATATTTCTCCCTTTTCCCAGAGACTCTGCTCTGGCAAATTTCACAGATATTGTACCATAAATTTCAGCAAAAAGTCCTGTAATCTCGTGAAAACACCATCATCATATCCAAATGTTCTCTTTCCATGGACTTCCATACTTTCGGATACCTCCAGACAAGTGTCTGAAAACTTCTCCCACAGCCTGAATACCATAACCGGGGTAAATTGGCTCACACTGCCCCCTTCCCAGACACCATCCTTTTCCTGATATATAGCTGGTGTAAACTTTTCAGATTTTTTATTTTATCGTTATAGACAGTATTCACATGCTGTGCATATGGAAATATTTTCCCCGCTTCTTTCATTTCTGTAAATTGTTCTTTGTTATCAAAATGTCCTGTCATTAGTTTTACAAATCTTTCTACATTCACTATAATTTCCTGCCTTTCTGCAGATATTACTGCTCTTAAAACATAAGCTGAAGCCCCATTACAATGATCCACATATATGCGCAGGTCTTTGGTATCATTAATAATCCGACCTGCGGTTTTGTTTTACTGAACAGTGTTACCGGAAGATAACATCCAAAAGAAATAATGATGGCTGCAGCCATCCTCGTCATATGATATCCATATGTATTTCCGGAAATCAGATATAAGATCATTACACCTATACCGGTAACAGCAAAGACCGCATTTCTTATGACAGATAATTTCATATTTCCTTCATCTGTACACCAGTTATTCTGCGGAAACATACAGATCACAATTCTGATAACCGCTGATATCCATATAACAACCTCAATGACTACTGGTATTTTTAATTCCGGGAATGTATATTTCCATATATACATTAAAAGAATATAAAACATCGTCATTGTGATAGACGATACCTGCAATCCAATTCCAAGCTGTCTCTTTATTTTATCATTGGTTCCACGTACAGCCCTTATAATTCTTGGCACCAGATGAAAAGCATCCCCTCCACAAAGTGTCAATGTCAGTATTCCATATAGTACATACAGGATATTTCCTTTTGAGAATAAAAAAAATAAGGCTGCTGCTGCCAGATCAAAAGTCAGATACACTGCATCAAAGACTGCTTCCATCAAATCAGGAATCTGTGGTTTATAATTACTCTTTTTCATTTGCTCTCTCCTCTTAATAGTTCTTCCGCATTGTTACAAATTTTGTCAAATACATTCATACACACATGCTTTTCTTCTTCTGTCAGCCCTCTTAAAACATTCTGTGCAAACTGTTTTTGTGCGTTTAATCCTGCGTCCACGATAAGTGCCGCATCATCCAGAAGGACAATTTCAATATGTTTTTTATTATCTTTACTTTGTTTTCTTTTTATAAGACCTTTGTTTTCCAATTTTTTCAGTGAAGATGAAACATGTGATTTCGTTGACTTTCTGATCCTTACTATTTCCGCTGCAGTATTATGATGTGGATTATTATGTAAAAACATAATTATATCGTATTCCATCTGTGTTAACTCATATTGATCGCACACCTCGCCAGAAAGTAATTCATAATAGTTTGTAATCGTCTTATGCTTGTCCCAGAAATACATCTGCGCCTCCTTATTGTTCTTTTTAGAACGATTATAGGGTAATACTTCTGCTATGTCAATTATTTTTTTTTCACAATACGCATTGGTCCAGCCCGTGATATATGATCAGCATTGCTTATTGTATTAAAAAGACCTTCTGCAGAAGCCTGTTTCATCCTTTGATGAATCCAGCTTTTTCCACAGAAGGTCTTTTATTTTTCTACACATATTTACTATGTTCGGATTTTATTTGATGAACCCGACCTGTTTGCTGATGATTTCGACCTGCTCATCTTTCTTTTTATTATATTCCACTTTCTTCTCTTCAAAGTAGTTTCTTCCATAAGAATCAATGGATACGATCAATGGTCCAAATTCTTTTACATGGCAATGCCACAAAGTCTCAGGCATTCCCAGATCTTTCCACTGTGCCTCCACGATTTCTTCCACTTCTACTGCTGCCACGACTGCATTTCCTGCAGGAAATACACAATGGATTGCACTAAAGTCCTTGCAGGCTCTCTCGGTATTTTCCTTCATGCCGCCCTTGCCTACAATGACACGGACGCCTGTGGTCTCTACAAATTCATACTCAAACTTTTCCATTCTCATAGATGTCGTAGGGCCTACGGATACCATCTCGTATTTGTCATCTCCCAAGGGGCGGATAATCGGGCCGGCATGCAGGATTGCAGCATCTCTGACATCCACAGGAATCTCTCTTCCCTCTTCTACAACACGACGGTGTGCCACATCACGACAGGTTGTAATATCTCCTGTCAGGTATACAATATCTCCAATATGAATATCCTTTAAATCCTCTGCCGATACAGGTGTTACCAGAATTTTCTTACCATCTTTTATTTCTACTGCCATAATTATTCTCTCCCTTCTGAATTAGTTCTCTTCCTTATATTCAAAACCGGTATGGGTATCTACCGTAAAGTTTAAGTCCTTATCAAATACAATATGTCCTCTTCTGTGGCTCCAGCAGCCTACATTTACTGCCACACCAATCGCAGATGGATGGCGTGCGGTATTCTCAATGTTAACTCCCATGACAGAATAATTGCCACCCATACCCTGCGGTCCAAGGCCAATGGCATTAATACCGTCTTCCAACAATTTCTCCATCTTAGCAGCGTTAGCATTGTCATTGTGAGAACCTACCGGACGCATCAGTGCCTTTTTCGAATTTAATGCTGCTGTTTCTACGGAAGTACCAACGCCGACACCAACCAAAAGTGGAGGACATGCATTCAATCCATAAGTTGTCATACGATCTAATACAAACTTGGTCACTCCCTCATAGCCTTCGCCCGGCATTAAAACCGTGGCATTGCCAGGAAGCGTACAGCCTCCACCTGCCATGTAAGTATAGATTTCACATTTATCGGAATTTGGAACAATGTCCCACCATACAGTAGGGGTTCCTTTTCCTACATTTTTACCTGTATTGTACTCATCAAAAGTTTCTACGGAATTGTGACGAAGCGGTGTTGCAACTGTAGCCTGCATCACTGCATCCTTCAGTAATGCTTCCAGATTATCAATCAGTGGGAATTTTGTTCCACATTTTACCCAGAACTGTAATACACCGGTATCCTGACAGGAAGGACGGTTTAATTTCAATGCCAGTTCCTGGTTGCGGAACATGGTATCGTAGATGACATTCGTCATAGGAGAATCCTCTTTGTCTCTCAGTTCCTGCAGTTTTGCGATAACATCATCCGGCAGCTTCTTTGCTGTAAATCCTACGAACTGCGCCATAATATCAGTCAGTTTCTTTACTTGTACTTCATTTGACATATTTTTTTCCTCCAGATTTTTTAATAATATAATTTAAAAGTGAAATTTTATCCTACGTGATAAAAATTTTATCCTACGTGATAAAAATTTTATCCTACGGATAAAATGGAAATGCTATTGGTAAAATAATCATGCTGACCACGGTTGCAATGACGATCAACGGCATTCCGGCTTTTACATAATCCATAAATTTATAGTTGCCGGCTCCGACTACCATCGTATTGGCAGGCATTCCGATTGGAGTAGCGTAGGCACAGGAACCTCCTATGACACATGCCATCAGAACTGCTCTTGGATCTGCACCCATTCCCTGGGCAATGGACACACAAATCGGTGCCATCAGGGCGGTAGTAGCTGTATTTGACATAAAGTTTGTCATGATACAGCACAGAATAAACACCACAAAAGTGAATAGTACCGGAGAAGGATTTTCACCCAATGCTCCAACCACCTTATCTGCAATCAGTTCTCCTGCTCCAGTAACCTCGAGTGCCTTTGCCAGAGAAAGCGTACCTCCAAACAGGAAAATAGTTTTTAAATCAATGGATTTTAAAGCATTCTTTTCAGAAATGACACCGGTGAGGATTAATAAAATTGCTCCTACGCAGCCTGTGATACAAAGTTTTACACCAATCTGTTCTTCAAAAATCATCCCTATCAGGGTGGCAATCAGAATCACCAGCGATAATACTTTTTTCCACTTTGGAACATTGCTAAAATCCTGTGACTCATCAAAAATAGAATCATCTGCATCCGTCGTGTCATGATGCGGTAAAATTTTAAATCCGATCGTAGCATAAAATAGAATACCAACGATCAGAATCGGCAAACCGACAATCGCATACTCGAAAAATCCAAATTTCAATCCCAACGGTTCAAGTGCAGATTGTGCAATCATATTGCCGGGTGCACCAATCAGTGAAAGATTTCCTCCCATTGCTGCTGCAAATACTAACGGCATTAAAAGTCTTGACCGCTTATACCCTGACTTCGCTGCAATTCCAATTACAACCGGAATAAGAACTGCTGCCGTACCGGTATTGGAAAGAAATCCGCTCATAACTGCCACAATCACCATGATTGCGATAATCAGACTGCGTTCCGTTTTTGCAAATTTTGTTACCAGACTTCCAATCTCATTTGCCATACCGGTTTCAAACAATGCCCCGCCTACAATGAACATGGCAACAAACAGAATCACGTTACTGTTGATAAATCCATTGAAAGCATCACTTACGCTCAACACACCGGTAATCACAAGACCAACGCAGACAATCATGGATGTCAGACCGAGTGGAATCTTCTCTGTAACAAACATGATAATGGCAAATGCCAGAAATATTAATGTAATTACTGTCGGGCTCATAGAAAACCTCCTTTTTTCTCTTTTTTATCGTGTTAAAAAGTGACATGGCCTTGTCGTTTTCCTTTTGTAAACACAGCATATCGCATTTTCAGTATAATGTACATTTCATATACTTGACGTCAGCATAGTTTTTTCCTATACTGAAACTATAGTATAATTTTTCTGTACAATGACGGAGGATTCTATGACACTGACACAATTAGAATACTTTTGTATGGTATGCCGCTACCATAGTATTACCCGCGCGGCTGACGCGCTCTATGTTTCCCAGCCTACGATCTCCACTTCGATCCGGGATCTGGAAAAAGAATTTCATCTGAAACTTTTTAACCATGGAAAGAACAGAATTTCCCTCACCAAAGACGGTGCGGCTTTTTATCAGAAAGCAGAATTTATTCTAAAACAGACGCAGGAACTGTACACCGACTTTTCAAATATTGAAAAAAAGCGGCACCCGCTGCGGATCGGTATTCCTCCTATGATCAGCACGGTATTTTTTCCGCGGGTGACCGACCAGTTTCAGGAACAGTATAATATACCCATTCAGCTTTTAGAATATGGCTCCCTCCGCGCCCGTACTTTAGTCGACAATGAACAGTTAGATATCGCCATGGCAAATATGGATTTTTATAATCTGGATAAATATAACAGTTATGTCATGATGGAAGACAGATATGTCTACTGTGTTTCCAAGACGCACCGGTATGCCGGTGAAAAAGAAATTACAATGGATATGTTAAAAGATGAGCCCATTATCTTATTCAATACGGACTCTGTTCAAACCCAGACAGTCATCACCCGTCTGCGCAGTGCCGGGATCACACCAAATGTCCACATGTACTGCAGCCAGCTCGTTACTGTCCTTAATTTTGTCCGGGGTGGTAAATGTGGGGCTTTTTTGTATTCCTCTCTCGCTACCAATCCCCGTGATTTTGTTGTGATCCCGGTATCCCCGGAAATCACCAGTAAATTTGGTATCATCTGGAAAAAGGGTGTTTTTGTACCGGATCAGTTAACTAAATTTGTAAAATTCATTCAGGAGTATGATGTTACCCCTTATTTACCGAAACTTTAATCTGACAGTCTTGTTTTTTATCAACTTGTTTAGAAAACTTTACGGTAACTGCAATCACTCAAAATCTCTGGTAATGTTCGTAAGCCATTTATTTCTGAAATAGTGAATGAATACCACAGGCATTTTTTCGAACTCGTCCAGGGTCATGACAAAGTATACCCAGACAGGCGGCAGTTTAAAAACATATGCAGCAAGAAAAGTAAGTGGGACTGCAACAAGCCACATAAATATAGTATCTACGATCATTCCAAATCTGGCATCACCGCCACCCCTGAAGCAGCCGCATATAAGACAGGTATTAATACCTTCGCCCACAAAACGCCAGGTTGTCATAATGATAAAAATGCCAAGATAATAAATAGCCGTCTCTGTTAATTTATCCCGGTAGAAATCCAGTATCATAGGACGGATCGCCAGAATAACGACACATCCGATCAGGCTGACAATAAATGTTATTCTAAGCATTCGTTTTCCGTACTCTCTTGCTGTATCGATGCGGTCTTTCCCAAGTTCCTGACTGACAATGATCGTAGTAGCGTTGGCAAAACCACGGCAGGCGATAGCGCCGATATTTACCACCATAACAGCAACGGCATTTGCTGCAACCATATCATCACCAATATGACCAAGAATTGCTGCAAATGCTGAATTGGCAAAACTCCAGACAACGTCATTTATCACGGCCGGAGTGGCAATTTTTATAAAGTCCTGAAACAGAATATCTGATTTTGCAAAGAAATATTTTATTCTGAATCTGACGTCTGAACTGCGTAATGAGTAAATCAGACAAATCAACACTTCTGAGATTCTGGCAATCACAGTGCCAAGTGCAACACCGGTAACACCGAGCTTTGGAAGACCAAACAATCCAAAAATAAAGGATGCATTACAAAGTACATTGACACAAAGCGAAACAATATACGTAACCGACGGCAGCATGATTTTCCCGATGCTTCGGAGAGAGCTCATAAAAATCTGTGAGAATCCCATGAATAAAAATGAAAATGAAATCACCTTCAGATACTCACTTCCGGCAGCGATCGTGTCAGGACTGTTTGTAAAAATCTTCATAATTGCCGTTGGCATAGTAAAAGAGATAACAAAAAATATAAGAGAAATAATCAGGGAGATACGTTCTGCGAGACCAAGAATCTTCTCAACTGTCTTTTTATCACCTTTTCCCCAGTACTGGGCACATAAAACCGAAGTACCTGTTGCCATTCCATAATATAAGCAGAAAAGAATAAACGTATACTGGTTCGCAAGCGATGAAGCCGACATGGCAGTCTGGCTCACGTATCCAAGCATTACCGTGTCTGCAATGTTTACCAATGTTCCGATCAGATTTTGGAGCATAATCGGAAATGCTAATGTCGATGCATATTTTAAGAAATCTTTTTTATTTAACATACAGTAGTTCTTCCTTAGTTCTTAGAATTTAAATATAACAATTGACTGACCATACGATTATACTGTCTGCAAATAATATACGCAAGCAGAAGTTATTCGACGCTCTTTAATGATTCGATCATATCTATTTTTTTCATTTTCCAATGCATCACGATATTCACAATAATAGAAAAACCGATTGTAAGTAAAATACTATAGATATAACTTTTTGTATAAATCTGCCGGCCAAACATCATAATATCAAGTTCTGCTGTTAAGATGACAAACCGGTGCAGCCATATTCCAAAGAAAATACCAAAAATTGTACCGAGCACTGTCAGCATAATATTTTCCCTGAATACATACATTGATATTTCCCCATCATAAAAGCCAAGCACTTTCAGCGTCGCCAGCTCCCTCTGACGCTCACTGATGTTAATGTTATTTAAATTGTATAAAACAATAAATGCAAGCAGTCCTGCAGACACAACAAGTACATAGGTAACAATATTCATACTTGTGATCATTGATTCTATCCGGTCTGATATTGTACGCGTAAATGTGATTCCTGACACTGCATTGTTATCAAGATATTTTGCCGAAAAATCATTTTCATAAGAAATATCTTCCGGGTCTTTATTTACGACAAATATTTCATCATACTCAATATCTTTCCCAAATAATGACTGGTAGCATTCCGGTGTCATATAAACATAATGGTAATAATAATTTTCCGCAATGTGCATTACCTTAACAGGTTTATAATTTAAGCTTGAAACCTCAAGATAAATATCGTCACCCTCAGATACATCCAGCAAAGTTGCCAGCTTTTCTGAAATGATCACACCTTCATCATCTAACGTGTATTTTTGCCCGGATATACGATTCTGCAAAGATACAAATTCATCTAACTCATCCGCGTCGGATGGGATGAACAAATACGTGCTTTGCTTCTTTTCTCCATTGGCTCCACAACATGCATCAATCGTAGATTCATGACTAAGCATAGCTGCCTTTGTCGTCGACTCCTTAAGAACACTGTCTAAAACTTCCTGTTTCTCTTCATCCGTATCCGCATCGGCCAGTGTCATCTTAACCTGGTATGTATGAATGAAATTATATTGCCTGTCTCCGATCGTCATGATGGAATCTTTTACACCAAATCCAACAAGCAGTAATCCCATACAACCGCCAATGCCAAGTACAGTCATAAACAAACGTTTCTTGTATCGGAACAGATTTCTCACTGCCGCTTTATTGGAAAAATTAAGATGTTTCCATATAAATGTAATTCTCTCCAGAAAAACCCGTTTTCCGATTTTAGGTGCTGCCGGTCTCATTAATTCCGCCGGTGCGGCAAGAAGTTCTTTGTAACATGCCGCAAGCGTAGCAGCTGTGGTGCTGACAACCGCAGCGATCATTGAAATCAGAGAATATTTTAAATGGATCGGTGTCACAAAATCTGTCAATGTAACATATGCGATCTTATAGGCATTCATAATGACTGCCGGAAAAATAATCTGTCCGATCAAAGTACCGATCGTGCCGCCTAACATCGTAGCAAGAAATGCATACATGACGTATTTTGCTGCAATACTGGATTTCCTATATCCCAACGCTTTCAGTGTACCGATCTGAACACGTTCTTCTTCCACCATTCTCGTCATCGTTGTCAGACTGACGAGTGCTGCCACAAGGAAAAATATAACCGGAAAAACATTTCCAATATTTCCTATACGTTCTGAATCCTGGGCATATGCAACACAGGTAGTGATATAATTACGGTCGAGTACATACCACTCCGGTACATCAACATCAGCAAGATCTGCTTTCGCCTGGATAATGTCAGCCTTCGCATCTTCAAGCTTTTGATGATTTTCTTCATATTCGGCATCATATTCAGCCTGACCATCTGTCAGCTTTTGTTCATTTTCTTTGATCTCATTTTTTGCATCTGCCAGTTTCTTCTCATTTTTATTTATCTCTGACTGTGCATCATTTAATTTTTTTTCATTTTCTGCGATTTCGGCTTTCGCTGAATCTAAGGAGGCTTCATTTTCTGCAATAGTGTTTTGTGCAGAAGCTAATTCCTGCTCTTTCGCCGCAATGGTTTGTTTTGATTCGGCTAATACCTGCTTTTGTGCATTAAGCTTCGCCTGATTTTCATTTAATTCTGACAGATTATCTTCATATGCTGACATACCTGCCGTATAGTCTGCCATGCCGCTGTCATATGTTTTTTTCAATGTAGCAAGCTCTGTCCATTTCGCATCTAATGCCTTTTTTCCTTCTTCATAAGCCGCTTCATTTTGTAAAAGCAATGCTTCGTTTTGATCAAATTCAGCAATACCGGTCTGCATCGCATCTCTTTGCGTGATCAGTTCCTGCATCTGAGTATTTAATGTCTGCCATTCTTTGCTCCCCCCTGCAAGAAGGTCCATCTGTGCCTGAAGTGCCGTTATTTGTGAATCCATTGTTGCAACAAGTGTTCTGTAACCATCGATCTGCCCACGGTTCGCCTCAAGTTCTGTTCTTGCCTGTTTTAAATCCTCACCGGAAGCATCCAGTTCCGTCTGACTGGCATTTAAAGCATCTTCCATCTGCCCAATCCCTGATTTTAATGTTTCTAATCCGGTTTTCGCATCTGCAAGCTGCCCTGCAGCACTCTCAAGCTGCTTTCTTCCATTGTCTAATTCTGTATCATACGCTGCGATAGAAGCCTCACCATCTGAAATCTGCTGCTTCGCCTGATTGATCTGATTCTGTCCATCTGCAAGCTGTGTTTTTGCGTCTGCCAGTTCCTTTTCACCGTCAGCAACTTTATCCTTAGCTGCATTAAGCTCCTTTTCCCCATCACTGACCTGCGTTTTCGCATCTGCAAGCTCCGTCTGGCCTTCTGCAACTTCCTTCTTTGCATCTGCAAGCTGTTCCCATCCATCCTCTAATTCCTCTTTTGCATCTGCAAGTTCTTGTTCACCATCAGAAACCTCTGTCTCAGCTTCAGCTATCGCATCCTGTGCCTCACGTACAACTTCGGCATATCGTATTTCGCATCGATCCCCTGCAATATCTTTGATTTTCTGTGTAACTTCATCAACAGCATCTTCATAAGCATCACTATAACAATCCAATGCTATCGCACCATCAACAAGAACATCGATTTCCGTAAATGCTTCTAGCGTAAAATTATCTTCCGGAATAATCAGAAATCCTGACATGGAACCATTACCAATCGTGCTGGAATCCCTTGTCAGATCAAGATAATATGACGATTTTCCGAATCCGGTGATCGTATATGTCTGCGTATTGACAATGTCTTCAATTGCCTTGTCATCTCCGGAGCTGATTGTGATCTTATCTCCGATTTTATACCCATAATTTTGTTCCAAAAGCCAGTCTGCCAGACACTCTCCGGATTTCTGCGGCATCCTGCCTTCTGTCACAGTAATTTTATTTATATCTGTTGTTTCTGACATTAGCTTGATCACATGCTGTTTTTCATCTTTCTCCGTCAGAACATCATATGTATACACAGGTATCGCAGATTCTACACCTTCAATTGCAGAAATTGCATTAACATCATCTTCCGTTAATCCTAATGTAGACAGCACTCTGATATCCATTAACTCACTGTCGTCAAAAAAGATATCCGCTGATTCCTGCATATCCGGTTCTGCTGCTTTCACACCTGCAAAAAAAGCCGTCCCCAGCATAACGATCAGGCAAATAGATATAAATCGATTATATGTCTTTTTTATGGACATAAAAAATTCTTTGGCCAGTGCTTTCTTTTTCATAGCAATCACCTACCATTCAATCTGTTCAACCGGTGTTGGCTCACTGTTTCGTGTAATAGTCCTTACCTGTCCATTTTTAAAGCGGATTACCTGATCTGCCATCGGTGCAATTGCCATATTATGAGTAATTACAACAACTGTCATCCCTTTTTGCCTGCATGTATCCTGAAGTAATTTTAAAATGGCTTTACCTGTCTGATAGTCCAATGCTCCTGTCGGTTCATCACACAAAAGAAGTTTCGGATTCTTTGCAAGTGCCCTTGCAATAGCAACACGCTGCTGTTCCCCTCCTGATAACTGTGCAGGGAAATTCAACATTCTGTCTTGTAATCCGACATCCGCTAAAACTTCTCTCGCATCCAGCGGATCTTTGCATATCTGCAATGCCAGCTCAACATTCTCAAGTGCAGTCAGATTTTGAACAAGATTATAAAACTGAAATACAAATCCTATGTCATCTCTTCTGTATGATGTCAGCTGCCTGCTATTAAACGAGCTGATATCAACACCGTCAACGATAACATGTCCGCTTGTAGCCTTGTCCATTCCCCCAAGAATATTCAATACGGTTGTTTTTCCGGCACCACTTGGTCCGACAATGACCACAAATTCGCCTTCGTTTATTTCAAAATCCACGCCATCTACAGCATGAATTTCGACTTCTCCCATATGATAGGTTTTTTTCACATTCTGAAACTCTACTAATCTACCCATACGCCTACCTCTGTATATAGTATATTTTGACAGTTCCCTTATATATTCAATAATACCATCTTTTTCAGGTTTATATATAAATAAAAAATAAAGTTTGTCTAAATATATTATATTCGTTTTTTTCTACATACAATCCTGCAGCTATGTATCATTTATTCTTCTCACAGGCTGCCTCTATGTTCATTAAAAAAAGAAAGCAGGTTCAGATACACTGAAATTATTTTTCAATGTATCTAAACCTGCTTTTATTTAAAGTTTCGAAGCAATCATATACGCAGGCAGGAATCATTCTTAAAGCACGATCACTGCAGCATCAAGCCCCTCAACTTTTCCATTAAACGGTTCATCTCTAAGCAAATTATATTTTCCCTCATACTCGCTAAAGTTCTTTGCATTACTGCTGCAATTAAAAATCAAGGCAATTGTCTCTTCGACATTTTTTCGAATCAGGACTATTGTTTCTTCCTCATCCTTTGTAATTGCCCCGATCAGTTCGCCTTCTGAAATACACGCATGTTTTTTTCGGATCCAAAGCAGCTGTTTATACCATTCATACATCTCTTTGTCCTGATATTCTTCATCCCAGTACATACCGCGCCTGCAATCCGGATCGTTTGCTCCCGGCATCGCAAACTCATCCCCATAATAAATCATTGGCATTCCCGGCAATAACAGCTGAAAAGCCGCTGCCAAATGCTGTTTTTTCTTATTTCCATTACACAGATGTAAAAATCTTGCTGTGTCATGGCTGTCAATCAGATTCCACATAAGAGGATAACATTTTTTATTTAAACGTCCCTTCAAATATCCAAGATTCTGTATAAACTGACTGACCTGTATCTTTTCATCTGCCAGCAGATCGATCAGATTCAGATAAAACGGATAGTTCATGACCGTATCCCATTCATCTCCCTCAAGAAAATCTCCTGCATAATGCCAGATTTCTCCAATGATCAGTATATCCTTTTTTACAGCCTTGACGGCTCTTCTAAAATTCTTCCAGAAATAATGACTGATCTCGTCTCCTACATCCATTCGCCATCCGTCAATATTACATTCCTTAATCCAATAGCACGCAACATCTGTAATGAATTTCTCAACTTCAGGATTTTTCAGATTTAGCTTAGGCATTCCGCCATAGTATCCGAAACATTTATAGTTTGGAATCTCTCCTCTTTCACTTTTAAGTGGAAATTTCTCAATATAATACCAGTCCAGATATTTCGATTTTTCTCCCTTTTCCATGATATCTTCAAATGCAAAAAATTCTCTTCCTGTATGGTTGAACACTGCATCCATGACGATTTTCATTCCGCGCTTATGAGCTTCCTGTACCAGTTCCCTGAGATCTTCTGTCGTTCCAAATGATGGATCGATCTGATAATAATCAATGGTATCGTACTTATGACTTGAATTTGATTTAAAGACAGGTGTCATATACAAAACATCGATTCCCAGATTCTGAACGTGATCCAGATGTTCAATTATTCCTCTGAGATCACCATGCAGATCATCCATAGACGAAATTGGTGCTTTATACCATTGTTCCTTATCTACCTGCTGCGATGCTGCAAAACGGGCCGGAAAAATCTGATACACGACCTTATTTGCTGCCCAGTCCGGCACCTCAAACATTTCTTCTTCCCGAAGATTCTGCGGACAATCAAACATTCTGTCCCTGTTTGTGATACATTCCTTAGAAAACTCATAATTGCCATAATATATTTTTTCACCCTGCGTGTCCGTAAATTCAAAATAATATCTGAGACATATCAGATGCATCTGAAGCTGTGCTTCATAATAATCATGAAACTGTGAAGTGGCAATCTTCTTCATCAGAATAGTCTTCCGCGTATCCTTGCACTCCATTGGTATATACTTATCTTCACAGTGAAGGAAGATCTCCCTCATATCATCTTTTTTAACCTGCACACGTATCACAAACAGATCCTTATCAATTGCGTAACAGAATCTTTTGTCCATGTCATGATAAATTGCTGAATATTCCATAATATTTTCCCTTTACATATTCTTTCGATTCAAATATTTTCTGCTGACACATCCGTGGAAACCATGTTTCTTCCATTATGCTTAATATTATACATTCCATCCATTACTTTCGACAAGCAGAGAAAGAAAAATAATCAATCCAAATACAAAAGGATGTATCACGATAATTCTTCCATTACCCTGACTCATCCTATCGTATTGTTATTTTTGCTATTCTTCTTAATGACAGCTATGACTTCCACATCCATGCTCACCACTTTTACCAATGTATTGTAATACATTATTTTTCAAGACAATCCGAATTGAGAAGAAAATCGTAAATATTGATTGTAAGAATTCCATATTCATCATAATTCGGCTGAACGACATCTTTGGTAATAACGATTTTCTTGAAAGAGTCGTCAATCCTTCTAAACGGTCTGATTTCCTGAATGCGCTTTGTTTCATCTGGCAGCGAATATGCCGACTGGATATAGTATCTGACCGATCCCCTATTACAAACAAAATCAACTTCTAGCTGCTTACGGGTCACTTTCCCATCCTTATCTTTTTCTGCAATCGGGATAACACCTACATCGACGCTGTAGCCTCTCATACGCAGCTCATTGTAAATTACATTCTCCATAGAATGAGTCTGCTCAAACTGACGAAAGTTAATTCTTGCGTTGCTAAGTCCAAGATCAGAGAAATACCCCCATATAACATATACTCAGAAAGCCCCATATATTTGTCGCCATTGTAAACATTCATAAACTCTGCAAAGCTCAAATGGTACATATGAATGCGAATACCGGTAATCACCTTAATTAATCCATTATGCTTTCTTTTTATCAGTTTGTCCAAATAGAAATCTCTGCTAATTTCCATACAGCAAGCCTCCTTGGAATAGATTTTTGCAACTTTTCACATTTTTCTATTTCAAAGTCTTCTTATAGTATATGCAAGTCATTGTCATTTTTATATTTTTATGGTGCTCGCAAGCACTATAAAATAAAAAAGCAGCAATGACTTTTTCAATCATTACTGCTTCGAACCGATGTTCCCATAGTAAGCGAGACACACAAAAGTTCAGATTTTATCAATCTGCTTAAAAAGTTGAATGAAAAATACCCAGAGGGTGATATCATTCGAATTGTTTGCGACAATCATTCTGCTCATAAATCAAAGGAAACCACAAACTTTCTTGCAACATGTCCGGAAGGACGTTTTGTATTAAGTCGTATTTTTTGTATGCGGTGTGATCAGTTTCTGTTCCTGATCTATGATGATCGCCATTGTTTTTCCCCTTCCGCACCAAACTTATTTCCGGTAAAATACCTTTGCCTCGTAAGGTCTTAAATAGATGCCA
>ENA-OUQN01000878-OUQN01000878.1-human-gut-metagenome-genome-assembly--contig:-NODE-878-length-20805-cov-8.699373_pt1 | contig 20805 bp, 18 predicted proteins | sample MGYA00237950_ERZ548832 | MGnify/ENA primary metagenome ERZ548832 (study PRJEB26490, sample SAMN05194703) | human gut metagenome | biome: terrestrial biome; feature: human-associated habitat; material... | reverse complement strand
GCTTTCATATTGCTGCTATATGCAGAACACTTTTTACACATTTTCCAAGTGCCCGTATAATGAACACTGCAATCATGAAATTGCACGAGGGAAATGATGGCCAGTGGTTCAGCCCGCTGCGCAAAGCTCTGAGTGCCTTTGTCACCTCCACACAGGAGCATGTCACCGGCAAGGTGCGTCTGGAACTGTACAAGGGCAACCTCATCAATGCAGGGGTCTGGTCGCCGTTCTCTCTGTATCGTGAAGACATCGCCACCTTTGCCGCAGGCGGCGACTACAAGCAGAGCGATGCCACCGGTTTCATCAGCATCTATGGTCTGCCCACCAAGGTGCAGGCTATCGTAAGCAGCGAAAAAGAAGGGGAATGAAGTAGTTTATAGCAGTTTGTGTTTTTTAATACCAGTACGTACTGGAGACCGATCACACTGACATTGAAGGAAGCGGGCTTTTTTGTTTCCGTTGTCAATGCGATGCTGATTCACAATTTGATATTGACAATATCATTTCGTAAGAGATCAGCTTACTGTTTGTGTTGTAGTTGGTTCATTGCAGTTTCAGCTTACAACAAAAAATGAGATAGACAACCCCTCTCGGGGAAGTCTATCTCATTTTTTTCGTTGGGGCTATTTTGCAATGGCCCCTTCATTTTTGCTTGTTTCCGGTGAAAGCTGCGGCGCGGGAACGTTCCATTCAGCGGGCCTTCTTGGGGCCGCTTTCGTCCGGGGCGCTGCCGCTGCCGGAGTTCAGGATCGCCACGAACTGCTGCAGCTGCTTGAGGGAGCTGACACCCAGTTTGTCGTAGATGTTCTTGTTGTGGAAGCGCAGGGTGCTGTCCTTGATGTCCAGCTGCTGCGCGATCTCCCGGGTGCGCAGCCCGGCGGCGTAGCCGTCAAAGATGCGGCGTTCGGTCTTGGTCAGGGTGGGGATGCCCGCAACAAAGGTCTGGAAGGCATCGGGCACCGACTCGTTGCGGCACACGTCCGCCAGCCGGGACAGCTCAGTCTGCATCTGCTGGCGTTCCAGCTGCAGCTCGTCCATCCGCCGCCGGGACGCCCGCCGGTCCTCCTCGAACTGCCGGAACGCCGGCGAGAGGATGCGCCGGTGGAAGTAGATGCAGCAGAACACCACGAAAAAGGCGATGAACAGGCCGATGAGCAGCATCTGCAGATTGCCGGAAAAGACCAGTCTCCGGTAGTCTGCCATGGGGATGCACACCGCCAGCCGGTAGGACTGGCTCTCGCTCAGGCGGCACAGCTGGGAGATGCCCGCATAGGCGCTGTCGGGGCCGGTCAACTGGGTCAGCCCGCCGCCCATGCTGCGCAGCACCAGCGTGTTCCGGGGGGCATGGTAGTAGCCGCCGGTGGTGCCGCTGCTGAGGGCGGCATCGGCGGCAAGGCCGTCCCCCGCCGGGGCCAGCAGGCAGCTCAGCCGGTCAAAGCCAGTGGGCTGGGCAAAGTTTTGCTTGAAGTAGCTCTCGCTGATCTCAAAGCCGCACAGCCCGTACATCGTGCCGTCCCGCCCCCGCAGGGGCAGCAAAAACAGCTGCACCTCCTCCGAGGTGCCGGGCAGCTCGAACCGCTCGGTCAGCGTGTAAGACTGGTACAGCGGGGCGCTGCCGGGGGTCATCCAGCGGTCGTAGTCCGGGAACTGGTCGGTCTGGAACTCCATGCGCCACTTGCGGTGGGGCATTACGCTGTGGGCCTTGCCCACCTTCGCACTGCCCCGGTACAGCAGCAGGGGCACGGTGGGGGTGTCGGCACCGCTTTTCTGCACATACAGCCCGGCGCGGGAATGCTCTGCTCCCTCCATGCGGGTGTTGACGGTGGCATCCAGCAGCACAAAAACACCGGAACAGCCGGTCTGGCGCAGACGGCGGCACAGCGGCTCGATCATTTTCTCCTCCAGCGCGTTCAGCACCTCGGGAGAGTCGTTCAGCTGGGCAAAGGACATCTGCCGCAGAGCAAGCTCCTTGTCCACCTCTGCGCTCATGTCCTCGGACAGGTTCACGCCCATGACCGCCAGCTGGTCAAAATAGCGCTCCATATCGTTCTGGAACACCGAAAACTGGATCTGCAGACTGCGGCTGATGTCCTTTTTGGTGTTGTGCAGGCTGGCAAACAGGAACAGTGCCGCACCAAAGGTCAACACCAGCAGCACCACCAGCAGCAGGCAGGCCCACAGCAGCCGGCTGCTCATGGGGCTCTGGCGGATCTTTTCACGGTGCCGGTCAACAAAGTGCATCAAAGTCCCTCCTTTCCGGCTGAGCGGCAGGCTCAGGCATTGTCACACAGCAGCTGCCATGTTTCCTCGGCAAGGGCTTCCAGCGTTTCGCCGTCCGCAAGGCGCTGGGGGTAGTCCTTCTGGCGCTGGCGCAGGCTGTCGTACAAGGTTTTGGCCTTGGCGTGGTACCCCACGATGCCCGGTTCGGACAGGGGGGTGTTCTGGATGCGCATTTCGTTGTAGACGTCGTACAGCCGCTGATAGCTCTGCTGCTCAAAGGGATAGTCCGCAATGGCGTCAAAGGCGGCGCTGGACACCGGCATGTAGCCGGTATCGGCGGCAAATTCCAGATTGCGCTGCTGTTCGGTGAGCCAGCGCAGGAACACGGCGGCGGCTTCGGCTTTCTGGTCGGTGGTCTTGAAGGCGCACAGGCCCACACCGGCCTGCGGCATCAGGGGCGTGGCGGTGCCTGCGGCGTGGGGCAGGGGAGCCAGCAGCAGGTCGGTGGGCTCGGTGGTGTTGTCCGGGTAGGTGACGAAATCATTGTAATAAAGGATGGCCGCAGAGCTGCCAAGGCCCGCCAGCGTCTCGCCGGTCATCACCTGCGTGTTGGAGTACAGGTCCGAGATCAGAATATCGCCCTGCACCAGCGCCCGGGCAAACTCCATCCACGAAGCGCGGAAGGTCTCGTTGGTCAGATCGTACCAGCTGCCCTTGTACAGCTCGCCGCTGCCCTGCTCCAGCGCGTTCAGCTCCACCAGACGCAGGGGGTAATCCAGCGCGCAGAAGGGCTTGCCCTGCGACCACTGCCGGTAGGCACCCGCCATTTCAAAAAAACCGTCCCATGTGGCAAGGGTGGAAAGCTGCGCCCCGGTGTCCGCCGCAAAGCGGGCGTACTGGGAGCCGTTCAAAAAGATGAGCTGGGTGGATTTGGACACCGGGAACACCACCTGCTTCCCGTCAATGATGCCGTCCTGCACAAAGCCGGGCACATAGGCCGCCATGTCCTCGGCGGTGAACCAGTCGTTCCAGTCCACAAGGTTCTCAATGCCCAGAGCGCTGGCGTCCGCGGAGTGGGCCGAGAACAGGTCCGGCAGGTCCAGCGCGCCGGGCTTGCCGGCCTTGGCGTCCTGCAGCTGGCCGCCGATGGCGGCACTGTTGGTCATGTTGGTCACGTTGAGCAGGATGCCCTTCTCTCTGCCCACCGTGTCGTTGAACTCGGTCAGCAGGCGGTTCATGGGCGAGTCGGCCTGTTCGCCGTACACATGCCAGATGCTGAGCATGGTGGGGTCCTTGGGCGAGAGCAGGGTCTTGCTGCCGCCGCAGCCCGCAAGTGCCAGACCGGGGACGAGCGCCGCAAGCTTCAAAAATGTCCTTCGTTCCATTTTTCATGATTCCTTTCCACACATTGCAGCCAGAGGGGGAAAACCGGCACAGGCAGGGCTGCAGCTGCCTGTTTTGGTGGGAAACACCCCAAAATCCCCCCAATTTTGGGCTTTTTGGGGGGATTTTTTGAGGGGGAAGCCCCAAAGCCCCAAAAATTTTTTTTGGAATTGCCCCCCAAAAACGGCTTTTCTGAGGGGGCAATTTTTTCCCGGGTATGGTACAGTACAACCAGAAAAAGTCCTGCGCCGGTGCAGAAAGCCTGTTACTGTGCACAAAACGTGTCAACGGGCAACTGCGGATTCTATTCATAAGGATAGCATAAGATGGAGCGGACTGCAAGTACCGAGAACCCTCGCCCCACAAAGCCCCCCGGAAAAACAGGGGGGACCAACAGAAAGGAGCACCCCATGAAAAAGATGAACAGACGCGAATTCCTCACCCTCTCCGGCGCAGCCGTTGTGGCGCTCTCGCTGGCCGCCTGCGGCGGCGGGTCCTCCGCACCCGCAGTGCCCACCGGCAAGGAAGCCGAGCTGCTGGCAGCCATCAACAAGGTCTGGAAGGAAAAGCACGAGGCAAAGGCGGTTGTCCACGAGCAGCTGACCCTCAATCAGGATGCGGTGGGCGCCATAAGGGGCTGCGGACGTGTTTTTGAAGAAGCCAACGAGACACCGCATAAGCTGACACCCAGTGACTATGCGATTGTTTTGGGGGAAAAAGATGAGCTTGATGAGAAACTGAAAAAGTATGGCGGCGAGGACAGTTTGGCAGGTATGGCCGGCATCTCCGACCCGGATACCGCTAATGTGGTGACTCTGGAGGATGCGTATTCTTGCGAGGATGCTGCCGTTCGGGCTTTTGTAGATAAACTGCTGACCAGCGATTCTAGTAGCTTCAAGGCAGAGTTCATCAGCATTTATCTCCCGGTGGTTCAGGGCAAGACCTACATGACCGCTATCGTATTCCTGAACAACAAGCCATAAGATAACAAGCCCCCCTGTTTGCCCCGGGCACACTCCCCCTGTGCCCGGGGCTTTATAGAAAGGAGCACCCCCATGAAACACAAATGTTTTGCTGCTGTGGTTCTGGCGGCGGCTCTCTGGCTGACCGGCTGCGGCGGCGCTGCTGCTCCCGCAGGCCCCAGCGCCGCTGCCGACCAAAGCTCCGGCGCAGCTTCCCAAAGCGCCGCAGCCGCAGCGGTGCAGACGGCCCAGAAGGAGCGCATCACCGACCAGTACACGCTGGAAAAAAACGTTTCGAGCATGTGGGGAGAGGAAGTGGAGCAGTACATTTCCGTCTCCGTCCATGTGCCGCAGCTGGAATGCGACAGCCCGGACGCCGTAAGCCTGAACAAGGATCTTGACGCCATCTATGGGGCGGATTTCCGGGAATATGAGGACTACGAGGAGGCCGGACAGCCGGGCAGCGAGTACCCGCAGATCGGTGTGAACTGGGATGCCTACTGGTACGGCGACTGCGTCAGTCTGGTGGTGCGCAGCCGCTATGGCGACACCACCCCGTGGCGTTACAGCGGCTGGTGCTTCGATTTTGCCACCGGCCGGCAGATCACCGTGGCTGAAATGCTGCAGCGGATGGGGCTGGACCCGGACACCGTGCAGCAGCAGGTGCAGCGGCAGGCCATGCAGGCCTTTGACCGGGAGATGGCGCAGGGCGGCTATTACGAGGGCCTGCGTCTCGGCGGAGAGCTGTCGCAAATGCGGATGGATGTGCTGGAAGACACTGCGCTGGAAAAACTGTGCCTGCTTTTGCCGGAGCAAAATCAGCTGGTGCTCCGGGGCAGATACTACGCCGAGGACGACTGGCAGCAGCTGGATGTGGAGATCCCGCTGACCCCCGCCGCCCCCGCCAACACCCCGGTGCTGACCGATGCCTTCGACGGTGTGCAGGTACAGCTGAAGGGAACGCAGGCTACCATCACCCTGAGCCCTGCACCCAAGACCGCCACCTGGGACACCGAGCTCAACCTCCGGCTGGAGCAGGCGCGCACCTACCCCATCCTTGGCTCTTACAATGAATATGTGGACGTGTGCATCGGTCAGCAGACCGACTCGGTCTTCCACCCGGTGGTCTATCTGCTGACCAAAGACGGCGTGGTGGAGTATGTGGACGTGCTGCGCTGCCTTCTGCTCGGGGATGCCATGATCTGTCAGGACCCCATCTACATTGCCAACAACGGCGTGTCGCTGGAGCGCAGCGGCAATAGCAAGGTGAACCTGCGCCGGAAGGATGGCTCTGTGTTGGAGCTGGCCGAACTGTCGTCAGAGTGGAGCGCGCAGGAGATCCCCTATTCCGTCACCGGCTCCTACAACTACACCGACGAAAACGGCTGGAGCTGGATGGACCTGACCAGCGACGGCAGCGCCCAGCTGGGCGTGCAGGACAACAGCCGTATCTATCGGGGCGATGCCGCGTATCTGGGCGTGGTGCCGGAGGGCGTGGTGCTGGCCATCTTTACCGACGCAGGGCTCGACTTTGTGGCGGCGTTTAAGATGGACCAGTACAACGAGAACCTGACCATGACCATGATCGACGGGCAAAACCCCTTTGCCGAGGGCGAGACCCAGCTGCAAATGACCCGCAGCTACGGCTGAGAACACAGGAGAACGACCATGAAACACAAACGCCTTACCGCGCTGGTGCTGGCGGCGGCGCTGGTGCTGGCCGGGTGCGGCGGCACAAAAAGCAGCTCCGGCTCCGCTGCCGCCAGCCAGAGCACCGGCAGCAGCCAGAGCACCGGCAGCAGCCAGAATGCCCCGGCGCTTACCGCCCAAAAGGAACGGATCACGGAGCAGTTCACGCTGGAAAAGACCTTCCGGGACGAGTACGGCAGCGCACAGAAGCTGACCATCCATGTGCCGCAGCTGGTGTGCGACAGCCCGGACGCCGCCTATCTCAACGATGAGCTTGCCGCCAGGTATGCGGCGGAATATCGGGATTATGAAAGCTATCCGCAGGCTGAGGTGCCGCAGGACGAATGGTGCTCGCAGACTTACATCGACTGGGACGCCTACTGGTACGGCGACTGCGTAAGCCTTGTGGTGAGCAGCTACTACGGCGGTACAGACCCCATCTATACTCAGGGCTGGTGCTTCGATTTTGCCACCGGAAAGCTGATCTTCGTGACGGAAATGCTGCAGCGCATGGGGCTGGACCCGGACGAGGCGCAGCTTGCGGTATACCGCGCTGCCATACAGACTCTTGACCGCAACATGGTGCAGCAGGAATATTACGATTTCCTGCGGGAAAGCGGCATGCTCTCCGGGATGCGCGCCGACACCCTGCGGGACAACGGGCTGGAAAACCTGACCGTTCTGCTGGAAAACGAAAATACCGTCACCCTTGTTGGCGGATACCACACCACCGCCGGCAGCGGCTGGCGTCCGCTGAAGGTGGAACTTCCGCTGACCCCGGCCGCCCCTGCCAAAACGCCGGTGCTTACCGATACCTACGGCAGCGTTTCGGTGCTGCTGGACGGCGACACCCGCACCGTTACCATCAAACGCACCCCTGAGACTATCGCATGGGCAGAGGAGTATGATATCCGTCTGGACGGCGATGTTACCCTGCCCATCCGCAACGCCTATAATAATTATGTAGATGTGTGCATCGGCGAGCTGGGCGCGACCTTCCATCCCGTAGTCTACCTGCTTACCGAGGACGGTTTTGTGGAGTACGTGGATGTGCTGCGCTGTCTGCTGTATGGGCAGATCCTATTCTGTGCCGACCCCATCTATATTGCCAACAACGGCACCGCGCTGGCGCTGCGGGACGCCGAGGTCAGCCTGCTGTGTGCAGACGGTACGGAAACAGAGCTTGCCCCCCTGACCGCTGAGTGGAACAGCCCGCAGGAGGTAGATTCCACCGGCAACTTCACCCTTGGGGAAGGGGAAAACTTGTGCTGGCTGAACCTGAATTCAGGCGGCGGCTGCCAGTTGGCTACCCACAACAACCGCTATTTCTATCAGGGTGCTGTCACCTATCTGGGCGCTACCCCGAACGGCACCGCGCTGGGCTTCTCTCTTATCCGCGACACCGAAAACGGCCCGGAATGGGTTGCGTTCAGCGCTGCATTGAAGCTTGATTATAGCATCGATTACCTGATTTTTACCCCTCTGAGCGGGCAGAACCCCTTGACGAACGAAACGGTCCCGCTGGTGCTGACCCACAGCTACGGCTGATAAACGAGCAGGAGGTGCAAGATGAAACACCTGGCACTGTGCGGCGCGCTGGCGGCTTTGCTGGCGGCGCTGCTGGCAGGCTGCGGGGCAAAGACCGCAGCCTCTGCCCGCCCGGCTGGCCGCCGGGAGCTGAAATCGACCCCGCCGGATTCCATGCACGCCACGGTGGCGATCACCGAGCAGTACACCCTTGAAAAGATGGTGCAGGCAGAGAACGGCGGCACTGTCCGACTGAACATCCACCTGCCCCGGCTGGAAAGCGACAGCGCCGATGCTGCCCGCATCAACGCCGAGATCGCCCGCTACTACGAATACGATGTGCAGGAGTACGTAGACCGCCCGGAGGCAGCCGACCCGGATTCGTGGGACATCTGCATTGAGATGAACTGGAACGCCAGCTGGTATGACGATTGTGTCAGCCTTGTGGTCAGCAGCAGCTACGGAGGTACCGATGCCCCCTTCTACGACGGCTGGTGCTTCGATTTTGCCAGCGGAAACCAGCTGACCGTCACCCAGATGCTGCAGCGCATGGGGGCAGACCCCGTTGCGCTGGAAGAGGCGCTTTACCGCGACGTGAAGCGCCGGGATGAGCTGGACCGTCAAGCCGCCATCGAGAGAGGACTGCTGCCCACCGGTAGCCTGAAAGAGGGAAACACCGCATGGTGGACTTCGCTGGACGAGCTGCCTTTTTCGCTGGACGGTAAGGGAAACATTTCCTTCGTGGTCCACAGGCTCAGCGCGTCCGAGGAAGAGTTTGTGAACGATGCCCCAACCATCCCACTGGATGCACAGCCGCTGCCACCGGACTGGGAGTGGCAGGTGCTGGCTGAGTGGATGGCAGTCACGGCGGTGACGCAGGGTGAAAGCTATGCCCCCGCCGACCACAACGAAAGCTGCACCCTGCGGCTGGAAAAGGCCGAGATCACCGGCACGGTGACCGTCTCCTTCATCCGGGAAACATACGTCAGCCCGCAGATCCAGTCCGCTGCCGAGACCCGCACCGGAGAGCTGAATGCCGGCACTGTGATCGGCTGGGATGGGGAAAAAAGTCAGGGCTGGAACCTGACAAGCCTCAGCGAGGACGGCAGAAGCCGCTGGATCATCTCGATGATGGAGGACGGCGCTTTGCTGATGCGCTCTACCGGCCCGAAAAAGGGCAGCACCGTGTGGTATCTGTTCCGGCGCACCAGCGCGTGGGACGACATCGGCTACACCGCCATTCCCCGCAGGCTGTGGGGAACATACCGCGCCGGAGACGAGTCCGCAAAGGGTATCCGCTGGATGACCTTCCTGCCGGACGGCAGCTGCTGTATGAGCGTGGAATGGGACGGGTGGAACGGCATTCTGACCGGCACCGCAGAGGGAACGCAGGGCCGCACCGAGGACGGCACCGAGCTGCATTTTACATTGACCGATCAGAACGGCAAGCCGTGCGAGTTCTGGGCCATTCTGCTGGACGATGACGGCAGCCCCAGCGGCTGCAGCCTGAAATACCGCGCCGGAGAAGTGCTGTTTGACCGGGATACGCGTCCCATTTACTGGAAAAACGACTCCCCGAATCTAACCCCTGTACCGTGACCGAAACCGAACGCAATGCGATGACAAAGCGTTGTCGCTTACACCAAACAAATAACAGGAGGAAATTACTATGGGTCTTATCAAAGCAGGTATGGGCGCACTGGGCGGAACCCTTGCAGACCAGTGGAAGGAATTTTTCTACTGCGATTCTCTGGACAAGGATGTGCTGATGGTCAAGGGCCAGAAGCGCACCTCCCGCCGCAGCTCCAACAACGGCGAGGACAACATCATCACCAACGGCAGCGGCATCGCCGTGGCAGACGGACAGTGCATGCTCATCGTGGAGCAGGGCCGCGTGGTGGAGGTGTGCGCTGAGCCGGGCGAGTTCACCTTCGATGCTTCTACCGAGCCAAGCGTTTTTACCGGCAACTTCGGCGACAGTCTGGCGGAAACATTCCAGACCGTGGCCAAGCGCTTTACTTACGGCGGCGACACTGGAAAGGACCAGCGGGTGTACTACATCAACACCAAGGAGCTGGGCGAGATCCTGTACGGCACCGCCACTCCCATCCCCTTCCGGGTGGTGGTCAGCGAGGAGCGGGGCTACAAGCTCTCGGTGAACCTGCGGTGCAACGGCAGCTTCACCTGCCGCATCTGCGACCCGCTGCTGTTCTACACCAACGTGTGCAGCAATGTCTCCACCCAGTATGACGCATCCGAGATCGCACCCCGGCTGAAGAGCGAGCTGATGAACGCCCTGCAGCCTGCCCTTGCCACCCTTTCGGCAAACAAGGTGCAGTATTACGAGATCCCCGCCCACACGCTGGAGATCTCCGAGGCGCTCAACGAGCAGCTGTCCAGCGTCTGGCGCAAAAAGCGCGGCATTGAAGTGTTCTCCTTCAACATCAACTCCCTGTCCATCCCGGAGGAGCAGCAGAAGAAGATCACCGAGTGGGAAGAGAACGCCATGACCACCGATCCCACCACCGCTGCCGCCCGTCTGGTGGGCGGTCAGATCGACGCCATGAAGACCGCCGCCGGCAACACCGCCGGTGCCATGACCGGCTTTATGGGCATGGGCATGGCAGCCGGTGCAGGCGGCATGGGCGGCATGAGCGCCCAGAACCTGTTCGCTATGGGCCAGCAGGCCCGTCCGGACAGCGTGGACGCGCCCCAGCAGGTCAGCCGTCCCGCACCCGCCCCGGCGGACAGCTGGCAGTGCAGCTGCGGTGCCACCGTCACCGGCAAGTTCTGCCCGGAGTGCGGCAAGCCCCGCCCGGCGGCAGCAGAAGGCTGGAAGTGCAGCTGCGGCGCAGTGAACAAGGGCCGCTTCTGCTCCGAGTGCGGCAAACCCAAGCCCGCCGGTACGCCCAAATATAAGTGCGACAAATGCGGCTGGGAGCCGGCCGACCCCGCACATCCGCCCAAGTTCTGCCCGGAGTGCGGCGACCCCTTTGACGACAGTGACCAGACCTGATCTGACAAATACAGAGCAATGAAAGGAGCATACCATGATGGGATTCTTTTCCAACCTGTTCGCAAAACAGAACTGTGCCGTCTGCGGTAAGGAGTGCGGCACCCTGCACCGCTCCAAGCTCCGGGATGGACAGTTCCTCTGCGACGACTGTGGCAACAAGTGCTCCAAATATATCCGGCTCAGCGAGCTGACGCTGGACGAGGCCAAGGAGCACATGGAGTATATGGCCCGGATGAAGCGGGTGTTCGACGAGGTGTTCGACAAGACCGAGTTCCGGGTCAACGCATACCCCTCCACCCCGACGCAAATGGGGCTGGTGTTCTGCGATGAGCTTGGAATGCTGTACATCGACGACCGCACCGGCGGCCGGGGCAAGATGCCGGAGCTGATCCGCTACGACCAGATCGCCAGCTATGAGGAGTATCTGGACGAGACCCCCGCCAAGGAGCCGGGCCAGAAACCCACCCTCAACGGCGGCGGCCTGAAGCTGAAGCTGGTGCAGCCCCGCAGCATCACCGAGGCCCAGACCCAGCGGGGCATGCATCCTCACCCCTACATCAAGCAGGAACTGGTGATCTGCTTCAGCAAGCGGGACCGGCGGGAGATCGGCTATGCCCACATCGCACGGCAGCATCTGGACCACATCTTCGGGGTCCACGATAATGAGACCAGCATGTTCGGCCGCCGGATGTCCAAGGCCGAGGAACGGGAGCTGAAGGGCCAGATGGGCATGATCGGTGCCATGGGTGCCGTGGCATCTGCCGCCATGAAGGGCGGGCAGCTCTCTGAGCAGGAAAAGGCCCGCTTTGTGGAGAACATCAATCTGGCAAACGATGCCCAGACCGGCGGCATGGCATTGTACAGCCGCCGTGCTGACGAAGCCTTTGCAAAAGTGCAGTGACCCCAAAAGGAGGAACGGATATGAGAAAAATCCAGCGCAGAGATTTCCTCAAGGCCATGGGCCTTGCCACCGCCGCCCTCGGGCTGACCGCCTGCGGCGGCTCCGGTGCTGCCAGCGCTTCCAGCGTTTCCAGCGCACCGGCTTCCAGCAGCAGTGCCCCGTCCGCTTCGGCACAGCCGGAATCAGCAGAGGACAAAGCCGCCCCTGCAGGGGCCCCTGTGACCCAGTTCCAGACCGGGGAACTGACCATCGGCGAATACACCTTCAAGGCACAGTACATTCCCTTTGACATCCGCCGCGAGGTATGCGGTGCCTATCATCTGATCAAAGCGGACAGCTACCGGGGCAATTACTTCTTCAGCTTCTACAACGAGGACGATGAAGAGCAGTCTGCCAAGATCTTCGAGTATGCCATCAAGGACGACCGGCTGACCCCGGTGGCAGAGTACAACATTGGCGGCAGCAACGCCCTCAGCATCGACCACAATGGCATCCTGTATGCCATGGACACCCTTGATGTCTACTGCTACGATCTGAACAGCAGCGACCCGGAGGAGCCCGGCGACGCACTGGACTACTGGGGCAGCTGCTATTCCTCCAAGGACCGGGATCTGACCGTGATCTACTGGACCAACTCCGCGCCGGTGCTGGTGCAGGACGGCGAGTACACCGAGCTGATACTGGAAGGGGATAACGAGATCGGCCCCTTCTGCAGCATGCCCTCCCTGAACCTCAGCGGGGACGAGCTGCTGACGGTGGGCGAGCTGGAATCCAGCGGCGATGATTACTTTGCTGCCTTTGATCTGGACGGCAATGAGCTGGCCCGCAGCTCGCAGCCGGTGGGCAGCTTTGACGCCGTGATGATGAAGCGCCCCAACGGCTATCTGCTGGACACGGGCTATATGTGGGAGCTGTACGCGCCGGACGGCACTTTTTTGGAAAAGTCCCTTCCCGTGGGCGAGCGCGAGACCCTGTGCCAGCTGTGCGGAGAGTTCTGCACCTTTGATGTCTTCCTGCCGCTGGAGGAAAACGCTTTCCTGGCAGTGGGTCACTACGGCAAAGCCACCGAGCCGGACGAGCCGGTGGTGTTCCGCATCACCACGGACTTCTGAGCCGACCGCTTCGGCGGGGAGACCAACACAAAAACAGCGGGGCCGGGGAAGAGCCCCCGGCCCCCTTTGGAACAACAGGAGGAAACGCTATGGCAGGAATGCTGGAATACAAGTGCCCCTGCTGCGATGGCGCCATCCAGTTTGACAGCGCCACCCAGAAAATGAAATGCCCCTACTGCGACACCGAGTTCGACGTGGATACCCTCAAGGGCTATGATGAGGAACTGAAGGACGAAAAGCCCAGCGAGATGGAGTGGGCCACCCCCGGCGGCAGCTGGGCAGAAGGAGAGACCGCCGGTCTGCATACTTACAGCTGCAAGAGCTGCGGCGGCGAGATCGTGGGCGATGACACCATGGCCGCGTCCGCCTGCCCGTTCTGCGGCAACCCCATCGTCCTCACCGGACAGTTTGCCGGAACGCTGCGGCCCGACCTCATCATCCCCTTTAAGCTGGACAAAAAGGCCGCCAAGGCAAAGCTGCAGGAGCATCTCAAGGGCAAGACTCTGCTGCCCCGGGTGTTCCGCAGCCAGAACCACATCGACGAGATCAAGGGCGTGTATGTGCCCTTCTGGCTCTTTGACAGCGACGCCGACGCTCAGCTGCGGTTCACCGCCACCCGGACCCGCAGCTGGTCGGACAGCAAATGCGACTATACCGAGACCAACTACTACTCCGTCCGGCGGGACGGCACGCTGGGTTTTGACGCAGTGCCGGTGGACGGCTCGTCCAAGATCGAGGACGACCTGATGGAATCCATCGAGCCCTTTGCCATGCAGGACGCCATCCCGTTCCAGACGGCCTATCTGGCGGGCTATGTGGCGGACAAATACGACGTGAACGCCGAGGAGAGCATCGAGCGGGCCAACAAGCGCATCCGCCGCTCCACCGAGGAGACGTTCCAGCAGACCGTTACCGGCTACGATTCGGTCAAGGTGGAAAGCAGCAGCATCCAGCTGCACGGCGGCAAGGCAAAGTACGCCCTGTTCCCGGTCTGGCTGCTGAGCACCAGCTGGCGGGGCGAAAACTACCTGTTTGCCATGAACGGTCAGACCGGCAGATTCGTGGGTGACTTGCCCGTGGACAAGGGCGCTGCCCGCAAGTGGATGCTGGGCCTTACGGCTGCCCTTTCCGCCGCATCCTACGGCGTGATGTGGCTGCTGTGGCTGGCACGGATCCTGTAAAGGAGGGACGAACGATGAAAAAGACTTCCAACCGACTGCACTCCCTCTTTGCGGCGCTGGCAGCACTGGTCCTTGCGGCGGCGCTGGCTGTTCCGGCCTTTGCGGTAGAGGGCGGCTTTGCCGACCTGTACTACCGCATGTTCGACGACGCTGAGGTGCTGACCGAGGACGAGGACAACGAGCTGGAGGACGCACTGGAAGAGCTGAGCCTGCGCCAGAGCTTCGATGTGACCATTGCCACCATCGAGTCGATGGAAAGCGTTGGTGCCGACAGCATGGAGCAGTTTGCCGATGATCTGTATGACTACTGCCAGTACGGCTACGGCCCCGATATGGACGGCGTGCTTCTGCTGGTGAGCGTGGGCGACCGCAAGTGGCACATCTCCACCTGCGGCTACGGTATCACCGCCTTTACGGATGCCGGCATCCAGTACCTTGGCCAGCAGATGACCCCCTTCATGGCCGATGGAGATTACGCCGGTGCATTCCGCACCTTTGTCCAGTGGTCGGATACCTACATCGACGCTGCCCGGGAGGGCCACCCCTATGACGTGAATAACCTGCCCCGGGAGCCGCTGTCTCTCATGTACCTGTTCCTTGCGCTGGGCATCGGCCTTGTGCTGGCATGGGTCGTCGTCAGCGTAATGAAAAGCCAGCTGCGCAGCGTGGCGTTCCAGGAGAACGCCGCCAGCTATGTGCGGGAGGGCAGCATGAATCTGACCAACAGCCGGGAGCTGTTCCTGTACCGGGATGTGCAGCGCACGGAGCATGTGGAGGAAAAGGACTCCGACAGCTCTGGCGGCAGCTCCACCCACACCTCCTCCAGCGGCACCACCCACGGCGGCGGAGGCGGTTCGTTCTGAAAGGAGCATGTTTATGAACCCTTATCTTTCGGAAAAAGCCCGCGGCGAGATCCCCCGTTTCCTCAAATGGCTGCGGAACGCAGGGCTTGCCTTCTGCGTGTTCTGCTCTGTCGGCGGGCTGTATACCCTTTGCCTGAGTTTGCAGGATAAGGACTATTCCCACATCGGAGGCTATGTGTTCTGGATCGTGGTGGGCGCTGTGCCCCTGGCGCTGTTTGCCCGCGGGGAGGCCCGCCGCTACCATGCAAGGACCATCGCCCGCAGGGTGGAGAACTACTCCGGGGCAGAAGTACCCCTGCGGTGGCTGTGCAACAGCGTTGGTATGGACACAAAGGACATTGCATGGTATTTTGAAAACGGCTATTTTGCAAACCTCAGTCTGGATCTGAACCAGAAGATCGTCCGCAGGCGGAACGTGCCCCGCCATGACCCGAACCGGGGCTGAACCCTTTACGGCTGAAACAGAAAGGAGTATTTTCATGGGACTTTTTGATAAGATGAAGCAGGCCACGGCTGCCACCGGCGGCAACCAGACCGTCACCTTTACCTTTCAGGCTCTGCCGGAAAGCCTTGCCCAGATGCAGGCGCTGCCGGAAGCAAGCCTTGACACCCCCTTCAAGACTGCGGCCCTCACCGTCTGTGCGCTGTGCGCCTACGGTGCCGACAAGAACATCGGAAAGGAAATGCTCAACTGGCTGCGCGGCCCCCGTCCGCTGAACGGGCAGGATATCTCCTTTTTGAACGACCGCTTCCGGGACGGCAAAAGCTACATCCCCTTCTCCTACTTTGTGGGTGCATCGCCGGAAAATGGCTATACCCCCCGCCAGCCCTTCACGCTTCTGGTGGGCAGTGACCACACCTCCAACACCGAGGAGGGCTACTGCAAACTGTTCATCCCCTGCGGCGGTGCCGATGACCCCCGCCCCATCAAGCTGCGCCGCAAGGGCAACGGGCAGTGGTTTCTGTGGGAGCAGTACCTGATGACCGGTATCCGCATCCCGACATCGGCCGACCCGTGGGCGTAAGATGAAGGGCGTGACCATGAAGCTGTTTGCCGCCGCGCTGGCGTTGACACTGGGGCTTGCGGGCTGCGGACCGGTGGACGGCGACCCCATCCGCTCCGGCGCGTCCGCCCCGGACAACGTCCCCCGGCAGGACGCTGTGACCGTGGCGCAGCTGCGGCAGCAGGCAGAGCAGAACGGCAGCCTTGCCGTGGTGCTCTATCTGGGCAGTGTCCCGGAGCGCACCGCCGATGTGGACGCTGCGCTGGACAGCCTGCAGGAACAGCCGTGGCAGTTTGTTACGGACATCCCGGCAGATCACCGGGTCACTGCGCCGGGCGGCGGGCGGGAGTTGTACTGCATCTTTGCCGTCAGCAGCCGGGACACCCTGTTCCTCTACGAAAAGCAGGACCCCCAGTACCCGCACCAGACGGGCCGGGAGCTTTATTGCAAGCAGGATGGCCAGCCCATTCTGCTGCTGTGCAACGGCACCCCTGACACCCCCGATATCACGGCGGTGGTCTACTGCACCACCGGCCGCACGCTGGACTGGTCGCCCCAGTTTTCCGCCGAGACCGACAGCCCTGTGCCGGTGGAGGGCGTAGACGTTTTTTCCAACCACCCGGCGTCCGGCGCTGCCCTCTGAGGTGCGCCCCGGCAGGGCATGAGAAAGGAGAACTTATGAAACGACTGAAACTTCTGGCAGCCCTGCTGGCGCTGACTATCGGTCTGGCGGGCTGCGGTAAAGGCAGCAGCGCGTCCAGCTCCAAGCCCGAAAAAATGCTGGACGGAGACAACATGATCGCATCGTCCTCCGCCAAACAGGAGTACACCGAGCCGGAGGACGTGACCTACATGCGCCTTCTGGCAGGGGAGGACGAATACCGCGCCTGCGTGCTGTATCTGGGCGGCTCCTACGAGATCACCACCGATGTGCAGCAGGTGCTGGACAGCCAGACCGACCTGCGGGAGCTGTGGGGCTTCGTCTACGACATCCCGCAGGATCACTGGGTCGTGGCACCGGATGGCGGGTGCGACCTGTACTGCATCTTCCCGCAGGAGGCGCAGGCCACCCTGTTCGTCTACGAGACGAGCCTGACAGACGATGCCGAAAAACCGCTCCAGCGCGGTAAACAGCTCTATTACAGTGAGGACGGTCAGCCCATCCTGCTGCTGTGCAACATCAGCGATATCGTCCCCAACACCGAGGTGGAGCTGTACCCCAGCACCGGCGAAGAGCTGGTATTCAGCCCCTTCCTTTCCGGCGAGAACGGCCATGTGGTGCAGGCAGACGGCGTGTGCGACTTTACCATCTACCCGGAAGGGGACGACTGGGAGACCGACACCAGCCCCTGGTCGTTAGAGGGCAACTGGCTGGAGATCTACCGCGACACCGACGAGGGCGTTTTTGACACCGCCCCGGAGGATGCCGACCGGATGTGCTTTTTGCCCACAGACGCCGACACCGAGGGCAGCCAGCTGCCCTTCACCGCCAGCTACATCACCCCCTACCCGGAGCTGAACGTGGAGGAAGCCGACCTGTTCTATCAGGAGGGTACCCCGGAGGTGCCCTTCCAGACCAATCAGGAGTGGTACGCTACCTTTACCGGGGAGGACGGCTCCCGCTACGCCGTCACGCTGGAGGATGAGGACACCCTTGCCCTGAAGTTCTATCTGGACGGCGAAGAGAGCTACATGAGCCTTGTCAGTACTGTCTACTTTGCGCGGCAGGAGGCCATGGGCTGACCGCCGCCGACCCACACCGGGAGGAATGCACCATGAAACACACCAAAAAGATCACCATCCTCCACTCCAATGATCTGAACGGAGACTTTCTGGCAGAGCAGGTGGACGAAAAACTGGTGGGCGGAGTTTCCATGCTGTCCGGCTACATCGAAAAGGTGAGGGCAGAGGAGCCCAACACCATCTACGCCATTGCAGGTGATATGTTCCGGGGCTCGGTCATTGATTCCGAATACAAGGGGCTTTCCACCATCGAGATCATGAACGCCCTTGCCCCGGACATCGTCACCATCGGCAACCACGAGGTGGATTACGGCATCGCACACCTGCTGTTCATCGAAAAATGCGCGCGCTTTCCCATCATCAACGCCAACCTCTACATCAAAAACACCCCCACCCGGCTGTTTACTCCCTACAAGATCCTGCGGGTGGACGGCATGAACATCCTCTTCATCGGCATCATCACCCAGGACGTCATCAACCAGACCAAGTCCGAATCTCTGGTGGGGTCCTTTGTGGACACCGCCGCAGCTGCCGCCGAGGTGGGCAAGATCTGCAACGCCCACAACAGCATCGACATCGATTTTACCGTGCTGCTGACCCACATCGGCTTTGAGGAGGACCGCCATCTGGCCCGCCAGCTGGACCCGGCCTGGGGGGTGGACCTGATCATCGGCGGGCACAGCCACACCCTGCCAGAGCACGCGGTGGAGGAAAACGGCGTGGTCATTGCGCAGGCGGGCACCGGCACCGACCAGATCGGGCGCTTTGACATCATTGTGGACACGGACAACAACTGCATCGATTCCTACACATGGCACACGGTACCCATCACCGCCGAGACCTGCCCCCGCAACCCCGCCATGGAGCAGGTGCTGCACCGCTTCACCAGTCAGGTGGACGAAAAGTACAGCCACATCGTGGCGCGCTTCCGCCGGGAGCTGACCCACCCGGAGCGCACCCGGGAGACCGAGCTGGGCAACCTGTTTGCGGACATCTTCACCCGCAGCCTTGGCATCGATATTATGCTCATCGGCTCCGGCAGCATCCGGGCCGAAAAGCTGGGCCCCATCGTCACCTACGGCGACCTCATCGAGGGCTTCCCCTACGATGATGGCGTGTTCATGTTCAAGGTGACAGGCCGGCAGCTGCGCCAGATGCTCCACTACATGCTGCGGGAGGAGGCCTACACCGGCCACACCGAGTTCTACCAGCTGCCCTCCACCCTGCGGCTGCGCTACGACCGCGCCAAGGGCGACTTTGATTACTTTACCTACTGCGGCAAGGAGGTGGGCAAGGAGATCAGCGACGATGCCCTGTTCACCGTGGGGCTGCAGAACTACCACTTCAAAAACATCGAGAGCTTTTTCAACATCTCCTACGAAACCATCTGCAAGCTGCAGAAGCCTCGCAGCGTGGCAACCTCCTGTCAGGATATCCTGATGGAGTATTTCCGGGAGCACGAGATGGTGGACGCCGCCGTGGACGGCAGAATGACCATTCTGCCCTCTACCGCGCAGACCGGCTGACCCCCGCAGGGTCAAAAACATGGTTTCGCCCCGCAAAATCTGAGGGGAACACTTTGCAAACAGAAAGGAGCACCCCATGAAACAACGATTCTCAAAACGAACACGCCTTGTCAGTGCCCTTTTGACGCTGGCTATGGTATTCACCTTTTTGCCCTTCAGCGCCTTTGCGGCAGGGGGGTGACGGGTGGTTATAACATCACCTCAATAGTATTGTATCGTTCTTACAGAAAGAACAGTACAACATCATCGTTCGGGTGATTTTGTCCTATTGTGCTGATTTATGCCTTTTCCCGGTCGAGTTATAAAAAACGGTAACTCGTCTGGGCGATTTCATGCGCTATCCAATCACAGTTGCTGTTTGTGGAGGTAACTGTGATTTTTTATTGGGGTAACGCATCAAAAAAAGCCTGTCTGCTGCCGTAGACCAGACTGCAAACAAACCGGCACAATCGTTCCGCTTCACCACCCATAATCATGCCGATGTGCAATATTGCGCTAGCTTCCCTCAATGGGAGGCTGGCGTTTTTGCGCTTTTAAGGGCAAGGTGTCGTGCGCCACCACGATCCTTTTTGTCCGAATGCTCACATTCCGTAAAATAACTGGAGGATTATTGATAATGAGATCGACCTATTTGCTTCCGTGGTTCAAGATGACCACATGGTACTTCCGACTGTCTCGATTGCTGGAAGTTTCCAACGTCAAAAAGCGCACCAAAAATCATAGTGCTGATGCCGACCGTATTTTCATGTTGGTGAAAAATCATGTGCTGGCCGTATCCGGCATGGGAGAAGTCCGGCCTCGGTATAGCTGCTTTTATAAGATCCGGCATCCGGGTGACTGCGATGGGCAGTCCGGCTACGGTGTTTCCAAGCTGGATTCCATTGTGGAAGAAGTTGTCCGGCAGATCTTCGCACAGTTCCGGGAAGTTTCCCGGAAGAAGCTGCTGGAATCGGTCAAGACTAACGATGCCGCCCGCATCCAGAAGAAAATCAAGAAAATCCAGAAAGACTTGGAAGCCAAGCAGAAAGAGCTGGACGACCTGAAAGCCGAAACCATTCTGGTCATTCGGGGCATAAGTGCCTTGGACAAAGAACTGCTGGGCACACTGGTAGCCGAGGCAAGAGAGGCACTGGAAACCCTGGAAAAGCAGCTCGTGCAGGCACAGGAAGAATACGAAGAAGCCACCAAAACAGCAAAGCGCAGCAACTACATCTGCAACGAGCTGTTTACATGGGCGGATGTGTACGACACTGCCAACCACGATGAACGCCGCGCCATTTTGCAGCAGTTCATCAAGGAGATTCGCGTCCGAAAAGACTATGAGATCTCGATTACGCTGAACGCCAGCTTCAATCAAGTGGAGCAGCTCAAGGCTGTATCGACCTACGATGGTGCGGAGATTTTTGAAGGGATTTCCGAGAAGGGGGCATAAAAGCGATGTGCTTGCCCGCAGAACTCTGCAAAATGCAAAGAAAGAAGCGTGAAACCGATGGATTTTCAAAAAGTACATTGATGACCCCGCCCGGTTCGCATCCGACTTCAGGGTTCGGAGCCCGGCACGGTCTGCCAAAGTTTTTTAGGCATAAAAAACGCCGCATCGTACAAAACGATGCGGCAAATTGGTGGACCTAGAGGGATTCGAACCCTTGACCTCTCGGATGCGAACCGAACGCTCTCC
>ENA-OUQN01000869-OUQN01000869.1-human-gut-metagenome-genome-assembly--contig:-NODE-869-length-21034-cov-3.770246_pt1 | contig 21034 bp, 18 predicted proteins | sample MGYA00237950_ERZ548832 | MGnify/ENA primary metagenome ERZ548832 (study PRJEB26490, sample SAMN05194703) | human gut metagenome | biome: terrestrial biome; feature: human-associated habitat; material... | reverse complement strand
GGCGAATATCATGTTTATTTTCAGTACAGCCCAATTGCCGCTGACGGTCACACGCCAAGAGGCTGGGGACATTATCACGGCAGCGACCTTATGCACATGACTTATGACAGAGCAGTTATGATGCCTGACATTCCTGAGGACAGCCATGGTGTTTACTCAGGAAGTGCCATTGAAAGTGACGGTGTTCTGCATATTTTCTACACAGGTAATGTGAAGATGATAGGCGATTATGATTATGTCAAAGCCGGCAGAGGTGCGAACGTTATCCACGTCACCACCACAGACGGAAGCAAAATGAGTGAAAAGCAGGTACTTCTCAGAAACAGCGACTACCCTGATTTCTGCTCATGCCATGTGAGAGATCCAAAGGTGTGGAAAGAGGGCGACATATGGAAAATGGTGCTGGGTGCAAGAACTCTTGACGACGAGGGCTGTGTGCTTGTATACGAATCTGACGACCTTATAAACTGGAAATACACCGGCAAGGTATACAAAGAGGGCTACGGCTATATGTGGGAATGCCCTGACTATTTCGAGATAGACGGCAAGGGCTTTTTAAGCACCTGCCCGCAGGGTATGCCTCACTATGAAACAAAGTGGCAGAACCTTAACGAATCAGGCTACTTCCCTGTTCAGGGCAAGCTTGAGGACAGCGTTCTCGGTGACTTCACCGAGTGGGACATGGGCTTTGACTTCTATGCACCGCAGACATTTCTTGACCCACAGGGCAGGAGAATACTCATAGGCTGGCTTGGCATGGATAACAAGGTCTACGGCAATGCCACAACTGAGCTTGACTGGCAGCACTGCCTTACCATACCGAGAGTTGTAACTGTTGCACCCAACGGCAAGCTCAGACAGCAGCCTATAGCTGAATTTGACGAGCTTAAAAGCAACGCACGCCGTCAGAGCAGCGGTCAAACTGCAGAATATCCTCTGCCATTTGAGCTTGACGGCGAGCCTGCGGACAGCTTCAGCATATCATTTGACGGTAAGCTTGAACTTAGCTTTGATAAAGAAAAGCAGCTTTTTTCAATGAGATTTACCGATGAAAAATACGGCTGTGGCAGAACGGTAAGAAACGCAGAGATAGACAGCGTGAGAAACATAAGAGTTATCGCAGATATGTCAAGCATTGAGGTATATATCAATGACGGCGAAACTGTGATGTCAACAAGAATATATCCCGATAATGACAGCGTAAAGCTTAAAGTAAACGGCTTTGAGGCACAGGTCTGGGACATCTGAGAGGAGGAACTGCAATGGGAAACACACTTTTTGCCATAGGCGAAGCACTGATAGATTTTATTCCTGCACAGACAGGCTGTGCCTTTGAAGAAGTAACAGCTTTCAGCCCTAAAAGCGGCGGAGCGCCTGCAAACGTCTGCGGAGCGTTCACTATCCTTGGCGGAAGCTCGAAATTTATCACTCAGCTTGGTGATGACCCATTCGGAAGAAAGATAGCAGGAGACCTTGCAAGGGCTGGAATCGACACTTCCCTTGTGAGCTTCACCGACAAGGCTAACACAGCTTTGGCTTTTGTGAGCCTTGAAAATGACGGCAACAGGACGTTCTCATTCTACAGAAAGCCCTCCGCAGATATGCTTTTTTCAGCAGAGCAGGTAAAAGAAGAATGGTTTAAGGACGCATACGCACTGCATTTTTGCAGTGTTTCCCTTGGAGATTTTCCGATGAAAGACGCACACAAAAAGGCTATCGCCTATGCACGTCAAAAAGGCGCAATGATAAGCTTTGACCCTAATCTGCGTTTTCCTCTTTGGAACGACAAGAAAGCTCTGCATGATACCGTGAATGAGTTTATACCAATGGCTGACATTGTGAAGATATCAGACGAAGAGCTTGGATTTATCACAGGTGAAAACGACATCAAAGCCGCTCTGCCAAAGCTTTTCACAGGCAATGTGAAGCTTGTGATATACACCTGCGGCTCAGAGGGAGCATATGCTTTCACAAATAACGCACAGGCATTTGCAGAGAGCGAAAAGGTGAAAGCCGTTGACACAACAGGTGCAGGGGACGGTTTTATAGGCTCGTTCCTATATGCACTAAAAACTCTCAGCGTGACCGCCGAAGGTCTTTGTGACCTTGACAATGCACAGCTAGAACGCTGTATAGCGTTTTCAAATAAATTCTGCGGTGAAAGCGTTAAACATCAGGGCGCTATCGACTCCTACAGAAAAATAGAATTTATATAAATTTGCATAATAATTATCCTTTAATAATACATTTCCTTAAAACAAAGCCTTCCCCTTTTGGGAGGGTTTTTGTTTTCGGCAAATTTCACAAAACACTTTTGCAGTATATGTAGGGGACGGCGCCCTCGACGTCCCGCTTTTGCGTTTTTGAAAGGCTCGTTTTTAACACGTTTTAGCATAGTAATATGATACTTTGTGAAAATTTGACAAAAGATAAGATATACTATATAATAGAGATTGTATGACTATTTTTACAGGAGAATTATTATGAACGAAAATAAAAACAGAGCAACCTTTCAATCCCGATTGGGATTTATACTTGTATCCGCAGGGTGTGCCATTGGTCTTGGCAACGTGTGGAAATTTCCATACATTTGCGGACAAAACGGCGGCGGAGCTTTTCTGTTCCTATACCTTATCTGCCTTGTGCTGTTGGGTCTTCCAATACTCATATGCGAATTTGCCATAGGCAGAGGAAGCAACCGAAGTCTTTCTCAGGCTTTCAACCGACTTGAAAAGCCAGGTAGCCGATATCACTGCACAAAATACACGAGCATTGCAGGAAACTATCTGCTCATGATGTTTTACACCATGGTCACAGGCTGGATGTTATACTACGCTTTCAAATACGCCACTGGCTCGTTGGACGCTTCAAGCACAGCGGCAACGGCTGAGGCTTTTAAGAATATGCAGGCCTCCCCGTGGCTTATGCTTATATTCTCGGCTATCGTTATCATACTTTGTATCGGTGTTTGCGCACTGGGATTGCAAAACGGCATTGAAAAGGTAACGAAAATTATGATGATACTGCTTATGGCGCTCATGGTGGTGCTGGCGGTGAACTCTATCAGGCTGAAAGGCGCTTCTGAGGGGCTTAAATTCTTTCTTGTGCCGGACTTTGATGTATTTAAGGAAAAAGGCTTCACATCAGTGCTTTTCGCCGCAATGACTCAGGCGTTTTTCACACTAAGCATAGGCATAGGCACAATGGAGATATTCGGAAGCTATTTGAAAAAGGACCGCACTCTTGTAGGCGAGTCTGTGAACGTTATCGTTCTTGACACTGCCGTGGCTGTCGTTGCGGGACTTATCATAATCCCTGCCTGCTTTGCATACGGCATCGAGCCTGACTCAGGTCCGTCACTGCTTTTCATCACTCTGCCTAACGTTTTCCACCATATGGCTTCAAGCCGCTTGTGGGGAATATTCTTCTTCATCTTCATGTCATTTGCGGCGCTTTCCACCGTTATCGCAGTGTTTGAAAACATTATCACAATGTCGGTGGAACTGTGGGATTGGAGCAGAAAAAAGTCACTTATTGTAAACCTTGTGATGATACTTGTGCTTACAATGCCTGCTGTGTTTGGATTTAACCTGCTGAAAAATATCCAGCCAATGGGCGCAGGTTCGACTATCATGGACCTTGAAGACTTCTTGGTATCATCGAATCTTCTGCCACTTGGCTCTCTTGTGGGAGTGCTTTTCTGCGTTCGCAAAAACGGCTGGGGCTGGGAGAACTTCATCAAGGAAGCCAACACTGGCAAGGGAAAGCATATCCCTAACGGACTTCGCAGCTACATGGCCTACGTTGTGCCTGCACTTATCTGTTTCATCTACCTCAAAGGATACTATGACACATTCTCAAACAGAAGTCTGCCGGTCCTTATAGGCTGGATGTGCTTTGCGGTGATACTTCTTGCGCTGATATTCTGGGCAACTTTCTCAAAAAGCAAAAAAAATTTGGAAAATCCTATTGACAAATAGAAAGTTTGGCTATATAATAAACCTTGCGTGATGTTTCACGAAAAATCGTATAATGATAAACGCTATAAAAATAAACTAAAAGGTGGTGGGTGAAATGAGAAATATTCTTTTTGATCTTCTAAAGACTAACGAGAATATAAGTCTTACAAATAATGTAAGTCCAATATGCCTTTCAGATGTCATTTTGCCTGCCCTTATTGCCAAAAGCTAATGAGATTTTTATCAGCTTTCTGGATATTATACTGCAGAACTATTGCGACCTCTGATATCAGGTATCAGAGGTCTTTTTTTGACCTGTTATAGGCAGTTACATTATGCGAATTTACAGAATTATATCGGAAGAATATGAAATTTATCCCGAAAAGGAGGGAATACATGAAGTTTTTTGACGTTTTGCCACAGCTTGCAGAAAACGAACTGCTAAAGCGTGGAGTTATGACTGACGAGCTGCTTTACTGCGTAAAAGCTGATCTTGACGGTGAGGGCGGATATGTGGACGTATACATAACTTTCACAAAAGACACCCTTTGCATACTCCGTGGCTATGAAGAATACGGAAAAATGAAGCGTGGGCAGAAGAGAAAAAATCTCGTAAGCTTCACAGTATCAGGCTATGATGAATACCCCATAGACAGCATTGAAGAAATGTATGTTGACCGCTATGCAAATTCCGCAAGACTTATGATAAAGGACAAGTCCGGCAAGGAATTCCCTATAGCGAGGTTCTCACTTGGCTTTGCTGACAAATTTGAGAAATTCAGCCAGCGTGTGAACTGCACAGCCAAGAACGAGCCTATCGACGACCGCCTGTTGGAAGGAGTAAAGACCCACTGCCCTACCTGCGGTGAGCCTTATCCTGACCCTAACCGCCCTGTCTGTCCGAGATGTGTAGACAGACGCTCGGTGTTCAAACGCCTGCTTTCTATGTTCGGTGAATTTAAGGGTGCGGTATTTCTCATACTGCTCACCATAGTTTTAAGCAACGTTTTCGCAGTACTTTCGCCGATATTCGGCTCTCAGATGCTCTATGATGATGTGCTTGCGGAAAACGGAAAATACTATGGCAAGATACTCATGATAGTAATGCTCATAGTTGGCATAAACATTGCAGGAATGATAATGCGTATCATTTCAGGCATTATAACCTCAAAGGTCGTGCCTGTTGTTACGCACCGGCTTAGGGTGAAGATATTCTCCTCAATGCAGCGGCTTTCCCTTGACTTTTTCACAAGCAAGCAGACAGGCTCGCTTATGTCCAGGGTCGACAGAGATAGTCAGAACATCTACTGGTTTTTCACGGATATAGTGCCGTATGGTCTTACAAACGTGGTAAAGATAGTGGGCATTGCGGTGATAATGCTCACAATTTCGCCACTTCTGTCACTTGGTATAATCCTCACTATCTCGGTGATAGAGATAGTTCAGCACCAGTTTTACAAAAGCCAGCGCAAGCTTTACCGCAAATATGACGTTGCAATGCGTTCTGCAAACTCGGTGCTGTCTGACGTTATGAACGGTCAGCGTGTGGTAAAGGCTTTCGCCCGTGAGGACAGAGAGATTGACCGCTATAGAGTGAAAAACACTGACGCATTTTTGATAAACTCAAGGATAAACTCACGAATAGCAAACACTATCCCTGTTATATGGACGTTCTATAGGATAGTGAACAAGCTTGTTTTCTGCCTTGGCGCAGTGCTTGTTATAAAAGGTCACATACTATTCGGCGCACTTTCAGCACTTATTTCCTATACCGAAATGGCTATGGATCCTATCAACTTTTTTACATGGATAGGCGACCGCTGGGCAAAATGTATGGACGCCGCATCAAGAATGTTTGAGATAATGGACGCTCTGCCTACTGTAAAAGAGGATGAACACCCTGTTCATATGGAAAACATGAAGGGGGATATCGAGCTTAAAAATGTATCCTTTGAATATGAAGCAGGACACCCTATCATAAAAAACGTTTCTTTCAAGGTGCAGGCCGGACATATGTTTGGAATCGTTGGTAAAACAGGTGCAGGAAAATCCACTATCATAAACCTTATGGCAAGGCTTTATGACGTAACAGGCGGTGAGATAACCATTGACGGCGTACCTATCAGGAAGATAGCTTTTGACGATCTGCGCAGAAATATCGGTATAGTTTCTCAGGAAACTTTCCTTTTCATAGGGTCGATAGCTGACAATATCCGCTATGCAAACCCTGACGCCACCATGGAAGAGGTCATCGAAGCGGCAAAGTCCGCAAACGCACATGAGTTTATAACAAAGCTCCCTGAGAGCTATAACACTAAGGTCGGCGAGGGCGGAATATCCTTGTCAGGCGGTGAAAAGCAGAGAATATCTATCGCAAGGGCTATCATTCAGAAGCCTAACATACTTATCCTTGACGAAGCGACCGCTTCAATGGACACAAGGACAGAGCGAAAGATACAAGCCGCTATCGACAATCTGAAACAGGGCAGGACGATTATTTCTATCGCACACCGCCTTTCAACTCTCCGTGACGCTGATATGCTCTGCGTTATCGAAAATGGTGAGCTTAAAGAAATGGGAACACATGACAAGCTCATAAAAGAAAAAGGCAAATATTTCGAGCTTTACAAACTGCAATCTGAAGCATTGCAGTTCATAAACGAATAGTAAGGAGATGAACACAATGGCTGAAAATATTACCGCTGAGCAGGAGGTTTATGAGGTCGATAAGCTTAATTTGCTTGACTGCAAAAAGATACGCCTTGCAAAGGAAGAAAGCGGTTTTCTTACCCTCGATTATGAGGGCAGGACTTATCACAAGGTAAACCCCACAAGGCTCATACCATTTTACTCAAAGACCACCTACATAAGCCTTTCATACGAAAATTCCGAAAAAGAGTTCCGTGAGATAGGCGTTATAAAAGATATGGCGGAGCTTGACGGTGAGCAATACAAGCTTCTTGACAGCTATCTTGAATACAAATACTATATGCCTGAGATAACAAAGGTCTACAGCATAAAGGACAATATGCGTGGTGCGATCTTTGTAAAGGCTGACACAACTTCAGGGCAGAAAACTATCTGTATCCGTGACTGGTATCAGAATTTCAGAATGATCGGCTATAATTATCTTTATGTCAACGACGCAGACGGCAACAAATATTTTTGTCCTGACATTCATAAGCTTGACAGAAAAAGCCGTCAGGTGCTTGAAATGTACACCTAAAAGGTATTAGACCACACTGAAAGGAGTGTGAAAATATGGATCTAAAAACTTCCCTGCCGCAGAATGCCCCGGCAGACATTGTTTACTCTCTGCCTGCAAACTTCACCTGTAAGGGCGACAAAATGGACGGACATTTCTGCGTGACAAAAGAAAAGATATACATTTACAACGGCAGTGAGATAACACTTGAATACAGCATAGACGATTTCTCCGAGTTTGAGTGCAAACAGCAGATAGGCACTTCAATGGCTCAGGGAACGCTGAAAAGCGGTGAAACTATCTGCTTCTGCGGTTTTTCGCAGGATCAGTTTCTCAGATACGCCGAGCTTATGAAGCTTCTTGACCACTGTTTGCGTACAGGCGAGCTTATGGAGATAACCGACACGGAAGAGCCTGTCTGCCCCAAATGCGGTCTGCCGCTGGAGGGCGCAAAGGAATGTATCTACTGCACAGGCAAGGGCAAGACAATGGTCAAGCTCATAAAACGCATTGCGCCATACAAGAAATATTTTGCGATCGCAGTTATATGCACGATACTTTCCGAGCTTATTTGGGTGCTTGCGCCATATCTTGACAGAGTTATAATCGACAAGTATGTTACCCCGAAAAACACCCATTGGGCAGGCCTTGCAGGAGTTATCATCACTATCGTCACCCTGCTGCTTTTGGCAGGAGTATTCGAGTTTTTCAACATGAAAAACAGCTTCAAGGTCGCACTCAATCTGGGACGTGACCTTAGGCAGGAGATATTTGAAAAGTCACAGCAGCTTTCCATGAACTCCATATCAAAGCGAACAGCAGGCGAGCTTATCAACCGTGTTTCAAGCGACGCCGCAAAGCTTGAGGACTTCATCACTGCAAACGGCAAGGACGCCATAGTAAAAATACTTTCCCTTGTGATAATAGGCATACTGCTTTTTATTATGGACTGGCGGCTCGCGCTTATGACAGTTTTGCCTGTGCCGATAGTTTTCATAATTGTGCAAAAGCTTTTTGACGCCATGGCGATACGCTACACAAAGGTATGGAAAAACGGCGTTTCTCATGGAGAAACTTTGCATGATATTTTAAACGGCATAAGAGTTGTAAAGTCTTACGGCAACGAGGTAAGGGAGATACAGCGCTACACAGAATGTTCCGAACGCTGGGCGAAAAGCTGTGTTCGTGCGGAAATGATGTGGTATCTCACCATTCCTGCCTCAGAATTTATACTCACCATAGGCAACTTCTTTGTGCTGTATTTCGGCGGAAACATGATTCTCGACCACACCATGACATTAGGTCAGCTTATACAGTTCACCACCTATGTTGCGATGCTTTACGAATCTATACGCTGGCTCATACAGATACCGAGAAATCTTGCGGACACCTCAGTTTCCGCAGGCAAGGTCTTTGAGATACTTGACGAGGACACTGACGTTCGTGATTGCGATGACCCTATTGACCTTGACATTCAAGGCGATATCGAATTTGACGGCGTTTATTTCGGCTACAAGGTATACAATCCTGTGCTGAAAGACATAACCTGCAAGATAAACAAGGGCGAAATGATAGGCATTGTGGGACACTCAGGAGTGGGAAAATCCACAATGATAAATCTTATTCTCAGACTTTATGACTGCACGCAGGGAGAGATACGCATTGATGGTGTTAACATAAAGGATATCGCACAGCACAGCCTGCGTTCACAGGTGGGCGTGGTGTTGCAGGAAACTTTCCTTTTTGACGGAAACGTACTTGAAAATATAGCATATGCAAAACCTGACGCTACCTTTGAAGAGGTAATAAGGGCAGCGAAAATTGCGAATGCACATGACTTTATTACAAAGCTCCCTGACGGCTACAACACCCGAGTGGGCAACAAGGGCTATCAGCTTTCGGGCGGCGAACGTCAGAGAATTGCCATTGCAAGAGCGATACTCCATGACCCTAAGATAATAATACTTGACGAGGCGACGGCTTCTCTTGACACTCAGACGGAAAAGCAGATACAAGACGCTTTGGGCAAGCTCACAAAGGGCAGGACGACAATTGCCATTGCTCACAGACTTTCCACCCTCAGCAACGCCGACAGGCTTATCGTCCTTGACAAGGGCAGACTTGCAGAGTTCGGCACTCACGCTGAACTTATGCAGAAAAAGGGCGTATACTACAAGCTTGTTATGGCTCAGCGCCAGACCACAAAAATGAAAAAAAGCCCAACCGCAGACCTGTTAAGCACTTGACATTATCACGGCAATGTGGTAAAATACAATAGTAAAATCTCATATCGGGGAATGATGTTCTCCCCTGGGAAACCTAAACCGCTTATTAAGCTGATGACTTCTGTTTTTACGCAGGAGTTGTCAGCTTTTTTGATTTTTGGGAGGTATAATTATGTTATTTTCACTGGCTGTGATCTTTCTTGTGGGGCTGTCAGCCGCCGCCATTTTTCAGGCTATCGGTATGCCGAGGATAATCGGTATGCTTGCAACGGGCATTCTCACAGGCACTTACGTTTTTGATCTGCTGGATCCTAAGATACTTGGCATATCCTCAGAGCTTCGGCAGATAGCCCTTATCATTATCCTTATCAAAGCAGGGCTGTCACTCAATTTGTCCGACCTGAAAAAGGTGGGCAGACCTGCGGTCATGATGTCATTTCTGCCTGCAAGCTTTGAGATACTGGGATATTTTATCCTTGCTCCGCTGCTTCTTGGGATAAACCACACGGAAGCCGCTGTTATGGGTGCAGTGCTTGGTGCGGTATCCCCTGCGGTGGTAGTGCCGAGAATGGTGAAGCTTATGGAAGAAAAATACGGCACTGAAAAAAGCATACCGCAAATGATACTTGCGGGAGCTTCATGCGATGATATTTTCGTTATCGTGCTGTTCTCCACATTCGTAACAATGGCGCAGGGCGGCTTTGCAAAGGCGACGGATTTTCTCAATATCCCTGTGTCAATAATCCTCGGAGTGCTTCTCGGCTCGCTGTCAGGGTTTGTGCTTTTCTATATTTTTGAGATATCCTACCGCAAAGGTAACAAAATAAGAAACAGCACAAAGGTCATCGCTATCTTGGGCTTGGCGTTCCTGCTCATGTCAGTGGAAACATTTTTGAAGCCTTATGTGGCTGTATCGGGACTTCTTGCAGTTGTGGCAATGGCTTGCGTGATAAAAATAAAGGCTGACAAAAGCGTGTCTGCAAGGCTTTCAGAAAAGTTCGGCAAGCTTTGGATAGCCGCTGAGGCTGTGCTTTTTGTCCTTGTTGGTGCGGCAGTGGACATACGCTACACCCTTACGGCAGGTGTGGCGGCTGTGCTTCTTATTTTCGGAGCGCTTATTTTCAGAGCCGTGGGCGTATGGATATGTCTTCTCGGCACGAAGCTCACCCTTAAAGAAAAGCTTTTCTGTGTAACGGCATATATGCCAAAGGCGACAGTTCAGGCGGCTATCGGCTCAGTGCCGATGTCCCTTGGTCTGCCCTGCGGAAAGATAGTGCTATCTGTGGCTGTGCTTGCGATCCTTATCACAGCACCCCTTGGTGCAATAGGCATTGACCGCAGCTATAAAAGGCTTCTTGCACACGAGGAGTAAAGTGGCGTAAAATAGGCGATTGCGGCACTCTCTGCACATTTTATGAGTGAATAATTTTTGATTTCGCACATTTTATGAGTGAATAATTTTTGATTTCACACATTTTATGAGGGAATAATTTGAGCATTTGCACATTTCGCGAAAAATTCTGATCACATTGCATAAAAAAAGCGGCACGACCAAATCAAGGCCATGCCGTTTTTCATATCCCTACCCTATCTACAGTTGATGCAAGGTGGTAATAAAAATTTGTTACGATACGCATGTTACGTTGCTGGCAATGCGTTGTCAAATGAGGACTTGAACCTCTGAAACCTGCCCGAAGTTTCTGCCCATAATCAGCACATTCTCTGCTGATAGAGATACATCCACCCTGTAGATATCCCACCCATTTCATCACACCAGTTCTGTTGTCCAGTTCAGCTCCTGAATTTTCTCGTCCACAGTTCTCAGTTCTTTTGCAAGACCGTCAACCGTTTTTTGTATCTCTGACACAGGAACAGTGCTGACTATTTTTATCTCTGTTCTTGTCATTCTTGTGACACGGTCGCTTGCGGTATTCAGAAAATCCCGCAATACCCTTACCTTCTTTTTCAGGCAATCCCTGTGTGCAAGAAGCTCTGTGATAGTCTTGCCCTCGTATACTGTTCCGCTGTTGGTAAGATTTATCCGTGCCACCAGATCTTCAAGACGGACTATCAGCCTGTCAAGCTCCTCCATAAGAGCCTTTGGGTCTTCCGCAGGAACATCGCCCTCCTGCACCTTTGCGTTATTGTCAAGTCTGACTGAGATCGTGTTTATTCTGTTCTGGATATCAGAACGTTCAGCCAATGCAGTTGCAAGTTTCATATAAATTACCTCCTATCCTTTGACAACGCCCACTGTGAAAAGCTTCTTTATAGGCGTGGTCAGGTCACTTTGATTTTTCATAACAACATCTATATCCTTGTAAGCAAAGCGGCACTCCTCAGCCACGTCTTTCTTACTGGTCTTTCCAAGCACCACGTTTCTTTGCCTCAGGTCTACCATAACAGACTCAACGGAGAATTTCTCCTTTGCGCCTGTGCGTGAATAGTTTCTGCCTGCACCATGAGAAGAAGTCAAAAAGCTTTCAGCCTTGCCCATGCCCCTGACTATATAGCTGTTTGAGCCCATAGATCCTGGGATTATAGCGACTTCACCCTCAGCCGCATGGATAGCGCCTTTTCTGTGTACCCACACGTTCTCACCGTAGTGATTTTCCAGTGCGGCATAGTTATGGTGACAGTTTATCTCGTCACTATAGTTCGGTGTGATACCCGTATACTTCTCAACCTGCTCGGTGAAAATATGCTTTACCTTTTCAAGCATTACCTCTCTGTTTTCAAAAGCAAAGTCCATTGCAAGCTTCATCCAATTAAGATATCTCTGACCCTCGTCTGTATCCACAGGAAGAAACGGCAAATTATACTCTGAGGGAACAGTTGAAAAATACTTGTCATTCATCTCATGGGCTATCTTGTTGAAATACTGCCCTATCATGTTGCCAAACATTCGGCTTCCCGAATGGAGCATTATACAAGCCATGCCGTTTTCGTCTTCCTGTATCTCGATAAAATGGTTTCCACCGCCAAGCGAGCCTACAGAATAATATCCCTGCTCGATAAATTTCAGCAATTCGCTGTCAGCATTGTATCTTTCTATCTCGCTTTGCGCCTTATCAAGCACGACAGAAGCCTGCGGCTTGCCATAATGACTAAAGCCCACCGGGATAGTACGGAGTATATTTCCTACTATCACCTTTATAAGCTCGCCGCTCCCTGTTACAGTGTCACGAAGAATGTTCACAGGGACATCTGTCTGCACGAATGCCATTCCACAGCCGATGTCAACGCCAACTGCATTTGGGATTACCGTATTTTTACAGGCTATCACACCGCCTATAGGCATTCCCTTTCCTGTATGAGTATCAGGCATCAATGCGATATGGTCATGGGCAAATGGAAGATTTGCAAGGTTTATCGCCTGCTCAAGACAGCTTTCCTCGATATCGTCTATAGACTCTGTCCATATCTTGATCGGTACTAGCATTTTATCTTTATCGTAATATTCAAACATTTTGTGCACCTCCTACTTTTGCTGTTGTATGTATTATAGCAGATAGATACAAAATAATCATATAAAAAAAGGTGCGAGGTTTTGTTATGTATTGCAATGGGAGTATAGATTTGGTATAATATTATAAAAGGAGGTGTTCTGAATGGCGGTATATTCTGAACTTATAAAGAATTTTGAAAAGATAAGAGAATATGTGCGTGATTTCTATATCTTTGGATTTCACACAAGAGAAAGCTTTGACGCAAAAAGCAAGCGCACCTATGACAACGAAAGACGCAGGATAGAAAGCTGGCTTTCAGACCACGTTCACACCTCTTTGGAGGGTCACAAAAAGAAAGTATCTGTGCAGGTGGATTCGGGGAACATTTTTCAAAACCCACTGTATCAGTGCTATCGTTCAAAGACCTTTACGGACAATGATATCCGTCTGCACTTTATTTTAATGGACGCTCTTGAAGATAACGCCATGTCGGTATCGGAGATAGCAGACTATATTTCTGAAAACTACGGCATGATAATAGACGTGCAGATAATCCGTATCAAGCTAAAGGAATATGTAAAAGAGGGCTTGGTGTCGGAGGTCAAAAGCGGAAGAAATATCCTATACACCAAAACCGGTTGTTATGCAGATGATATTGTAAGCAGGTATAAGGGATTGGGGGATATGATAAAATTCTTCTCTGAGGAAAATCCTTTCGGCGTGGTGGGCAGCTTTATCATGGATAAGCTGGGTGCGAAAAATAATATTTTTGTGCGTAAGCACGCTTACATGGTGCATACTCTTGATGATGAGATACTCATTGATATCATGGGGGCAATGGAGCAGAAAAAGGCTGTTCTGCTATCCTGCGTAAGCCGAAAGAACGACAAAAAGCACGAGATAACAGCCATTCCGCTGAAGATACATTGCTCGGTGCAGACAGGAAGAAATTATCTTATTATGTATTTCACAAAGCAGAAACGTTTGATGTCTGTAAGGGTGGATTCCATTGTGAAAGTGACTCCCCTTGATGTGGTAGCTGACTATGATACATATTACAGATATTATGAGGACAACCGCAGATTTTTATGGGGAACGAGCTTTGGAAAATCACGCAGATACGGACAAAAAGAGCATATTCACATGGAGATAGCGGTAGACGAAGCAAAAGAAATGTATGTTGTGAAGCGTTTGGAACGTGAAAAAAGAAGCGGTACTGTAACAAAGAAATCCGACGGGCTTTATGCCTTTGACATTGACCTTTTTGACGCTAACGAAGCTTTCCCATGGATAAAAACGTTCATCGGCAGGATAGTGGCATTTGAAACAACAAATGAGGAATTGCAGGATAAATTTGATTCAGATATTGCAAGGCTTTATGAAATATACGGAGGTGCTTACGAATGAAACTGTTTTCGGAAATTTACAGCACCTATTACAGCATAACGGAGAAAATCCTGAAAAGACACACTGTCACAAAGGCTGAGATAGCAGATATCATCAGACAAAACGGCTTTTCTGAAAGCGTTCTTTTTCTCGAACCTAAGCTCACAGGAGCTGACGGATATGGCTTGCTGAAAAAAGAGGACAGCATATACAGATCTATCCTGAAAAAAGAGCCTCATATCCCGCTGACGGCACTTGAAAAAGCGTGGCTTTGTGCGGTGCTAAGCGACCCGAGAAGCGGTCTGTTTCTTGACACTGAGCAAAAGTCGCAGTTAGCGGAACTGCTTGGTGTGAAAAAGCTATATCAGAGGAACTTTTTGACCTGCTTTGACCAATATTCTGACGGCGATGATTTTCATGACCCTCAATACATACAGCATTTTCGGGATATACTCTCGGCTATCCATGGCAAAAAGCTTATCAAAATAAGCTTTCAGACAAGAAAAGATAATCGTATCACGCACTATTTTCTGCCCACAAAAATCGAATACTCTGCCAAAAACAACAAGTTCAGGGTTTATGTAAACCGATACCAAAAGCGCAGAATGGTTGACAGCGGAATTATAAACCTGTCGCAGGTAACACTCACTAAGCTGACAGATATAACGCCTGAGAGCTTTTTAGCTGTCACAGACAAGAAAAAGCAGGCAAAAATAAAGATACTCAACGAGCGAAATGCGGTAAATCGTTTTATGCTTGAATTTGCAGAGCTTGAGAGAGAGTCGGTCTTTGATGAGGTCAGCGGTGAATGTATGGTATCTATTAAATATGATGAGCAGAATGAAAATGAGATAATAATACGTTTGTTATCATTCGGACCTGTGGTGGAGGTGCTTTCGCCATATGATTTTCGCAGGAAAATCAAGGAGAGGGTGGACAGGCAGTTGGCTTTGATGAAAAACAGAACAAAGTGTGAATAGCGTTTGACTTAGCACAACAGAGTGTGCTATACTGAAAATAGCTAATAAATAATTTGTGAAATATATCAGAAAAGCACTTAAAAAAATTATAGGAGGTGTCTTATGACAAATAAAGCGGACAGACCATTTTCAGAGGTTGCAGCAACCCCTGAAAATGCAAATTGGGAAAAATTAATTGCTCGTCCCTCAGCGTTATACAACAGAGCAGATGATGTAAGAAGTCCTTTTGCACGAGATTACACAAGGATACTTCATTCCACAGCGTATAGACGGTTGAAGCATAAAACCCAAGTGTTTTATAATATAGATAACGACCACATCTGCACAAGAATGGAACACGTTGCTCATGTTGAATCAGTCAGCAGCACTATTGCAAGTAATCTCGGTTTAAATACGGAGCTTACAAAGGCGATAGCAATGGGGCATGATCTGGGGCACGCTCCATTTGGGCATCATGGTGAAACTATTCTAACAAAGCTTTGCCAGAATTATATTTCTAAAGATATGAAATTCTGGCATGAAAAAAACGGATTATATTTTGTAGATAAAGTTGAACTGCTGGCTGACAATTACAACGATTACAAAAATCTTGATCTGACATATGCGGTCCGTGACGGAATAATCTCGCATTGCGGTGAGGTCGATGAAAACGGAACAAAGCCAAGGACAGAATTTATATCATTAGAAGAAGATTTTAAGGAAGCAGGTCAGTATGCTCCTATAACATGGGAGGGGTGCGTTGTAAAATTATCTGACAAGATAGCTTATGTCGGACGGGATATCGAGGACGCAATTCAGTTAGGCTTTATTGACGACGAAGCGAAGCATACTCTGAAAAAAATGGCACAGGCAAACGATATAAACGCTATCAACACAACAGTAATAATGCATAATCTTATTATTGACGTATGTCAGAACAGCTCTCCCGAAAAAGGAATATGCCTTAGCGATAAATTTCTTGCGCAGTTGAATACCATAAAGAAATTCAACTACGATAAGATATATAACAACGAGCGGTTTGATGCGTTCAAAAAGTATTCTGAGCTGGTTTTATCGCAGATTTTTGAAACGTTGTACAAACTATATGACGGAAAGCATTCTTTTGAATTACTTGATACGGCAAAAAGATATTACCCTTTGCTTATATCTTCTTTTGAAAAATGGCTTGCAAAATATTGTGTTACTGATATTGTACCCACTGGAGAATTAAGATCCGAAGCTTTGAATTGTGAAAACATAAAAATATATGGAAGCCTTGAAACAAATTTGATCTATGCACAGGCAATAATAGATTTCATTGCAGGAATGACAGACAGATTTGCTGTAAAGCTTTTCAATGAGCTTATATCTTATTAACATTGCATAAAAAAATGATGCCTTGATCTAATGACCAAAGCATCATTTTTATTGATGTTATTAAAGGAAAGGCGCTTATATTCTCTTTGCAAGAAATTCCTTTCCTGCCTTATCGGTATCAAGTATCGCCTTGATAAACTTTTCTTCCGAAGGCTCGCCAGGAACATAAGTCCACTCAACAACGCTTGCCGCCTTATGTGCAATGGCTGGGACATCTTCTTCTGTCAGGGCTATCTCTCCTAATGTGCATGGCAGACCTATACTGTGGTTGAACTCAAAAATGTGCTGACGTTCTTCATACTGCTCGTCATATGTAAGCAGGCAAAGCACGCCGAATGAAACTATCTCTCCGTGGAGGTGGTCATGCTCGCACTTTGGAAACAGCGAAGCGCCATAGTAAACGCAGTGGGCAAGAGATGAATTATAATAGTAATCGTCCTTTGGATCGGGGTTGTTCTGATGAACAGTAAAATTTGAAACAAGACCTGTTGTAATGATGATATCAAGAGCTATCTGCTCGATATTCTTTGAAGAAACGTTATTTCTGCAATCCTCAAGTGCTTTTTTTCCGTAGGATACAAGCGGTTTTGTGCATGCCTCTGCAAGAACTCTGCCAAGCAAAGGCGTATGGGTCATATCCTTATCACGGCAGGCAAAGACCACCTCGTACTCTTTGCTGAGAGCGTCACCGATACCAGCCCAGAAAAGCTTTTCAGGTGATTCTGCGATTATTTTTGTGTTAATGAAAGTATGAAGTGCAGGTGCTTTGAGGTAAGCATATTCCTTGAAAGTGCCGTCAGCGTTGTAGATAACAGATATTGCCGTGCATGAAGCGCAGTTTGAAGCAAGGGTCGGGAAAGTGAAAAACGGCTTGTCCATTCTGTCGCAAAGGGTCTTTACAGTATCAACGGCACGTCCGCCGCCAACGCCAAAGACCATATCTGCATTTTGCACTTCCGGCATAGCTTTAAGCATTTCAATGTTCTCATAATTTGAGTCGCCGCCATACCATATGAAGTCGGTTATCTCAAGGTCAGAGCCTTTTAGAGCCGCAAGCAGTTCAGGCTTAGCCTTTTCCATAGCGGTCTTGCCGCCGATAACAACAGCGGTTTTTCCATAACGTCGGGTAACATAAGGTATTTCTTTGTAGCAATCGTCGCCAATAGAGTAGCATGGTAAAAATTCGTTGTAAGACATATTCTTTCCTCCGTTATTTTTAACGGCATTTTCTACCGTCATAATTATATGATTTAATAATACAACTATTTATAGAGTAATTTTGTGATATTTTGTTAATAATTATTAAAAATATATCAAAAAGCGGCACTCCCACTGAAAAATGCTCCCCTCTTTCTGAAAAATCTGCTTAGTTTCATTGAACGAAACACCTCCCTTACTCGTCAAGATTTCTGCTCTTGATAACGAAAAGTCCCTGCGGACGCTTCTGCAAAAAGATAATAACGATAAGCAGAACAATAGCTTTTGCGATAGTTGATGAAGTATAATTCTCTGTAAAAATGCTTGCAGAGCCTATTATCACAGAGCCGATAGCAGTGTCGAGAAGCTTGCCGACACCACCGAGAACGACTGCCATAAAGCTGTTTACTATGTAGCTCTGACCCACAGTCGAGTCGATAGAACCAAGAAGCGCCACCAAGCAGCCTGCGATACCGGTAAGACCTAAGCCGATAGCAAAGGTAATGTTATCCACCTTGCGTGAGTTTATGCCCATATATTTCGCCATTGTTCTGTTTTGCATAACAGCTCTCATCCGCTTACCGAAGTTTGACTTATACATTATAAACCACACCAGAAGCAGACAAAGTGCCACAAGAAGAATGATGAAAAGTTGTTGTATGAGAATGTACAGCCGCCTATCTTTATTCCACCGTTTAAGAATGACGGTGCTGTTACGTTTACACCCTGTGTGCCGAAAATGCTTCTTGCCGCCTGCTGTAAAATAAGGCTTATGCCCCTGTTGCAAGCAAGCCGTCTATCTCTTGCCCGTATAATCGGGAGATGATAAACTTTTCAAGCAAGCTTCCAAGGATGAACGTCACACCGAATGCGGCAGGTATCGCAACAAAATAATAAACGTCACGAATGCTTTCGGGACAGTATTTTACGAATATCTGCTGAACGACATATGTTGTATATGCGCCTATCATCACAAACTCTCCGTGAGCCATGTTTATGACCCTCATAAGTCCGAAGGTTATTGCAAGGCCGAGAGAAGTAAGAAGTCTGATAGATCATTCTGTGGGCTTCTTCCTCGGTGACACCAAGGCGTTCAATAACATTTTTTACGCAGAAAGCTCTTGGAGCTTCTATATACACGCTTACGGTGTTGTCATAGTCACGCAGCAGGTGATTTGCACATTTTCCAATGATAATGCAGGATTGCTGCTTGGCAAGCTCCTTGATTATCTTCGCCTGAATATTGTAAAGATTAACGTCAGAAATGAAGCTCTTGTCCGTCGGCTCAACGATATCGTCCTTATTCGCAGACTTCATAAGCCTTTTGATAAGGTGGTAGCCCCTCAGCTTTTCGTCCACCTGAAAAAAAACAGATCCTTGTTTATTCCGCTGTAGTTTGAAGCCATGCTGAGTATCTGGTTTTCATAGCAAGGTATCCCAAGCTGTTTTGAAAGAGCAAGTCCAATCTGCTTTTCTCCGCTTCCGAAGCCTCTTGCTATGGTAATAACGAAATTGTCCATTTCTATCACCTCCTGTGCTTATAGTATAGCACAGGGGTCAAAAGATAAAAACACTAAAAATCAGAGAAAACCCTATATTTTTCAGACAAGTCACAATGATTGCTTATATTGTGCAGGGGAAAAGCCAGTTATCTCTTTGAACACCTTTGTGAAATAGTCTGCACTGAAATAGCCAAGCTCCTCGCTTATCTCATAGGCTTTCATGCCGCTTTGCCGCAGAATCACTTTTCGCGCTGTTCGCCCTGTCTGCTTCTTCTTTAGCCTGCCACATTTACACCTCGGCTGTTTCACGCTTTTTAAGCTCATTTTGAAGCATCTGCGAAAGTCGGTTGAAAAGCTCGCCAAAACGAAAAAGCTCATATGCTCCCTTTGGGGACACACGGACGTTTGAAAGGTCAAATTCGGCAGAATTTTCATTACGCTTTGAAAGGCTCTCGGAGTAGTCGTTTATAGGTCTGACATAAAGGCTTTCAAAAACTATCAGCACTATGCCCCCAATAACAAGCACGCTCGCCGAACACACAAGCTGTATCACCAGTGCAGTTTCACGTCCTGCGGCAGCACTTTCCACCTCTGCATCAAGACGTTTATTAAGAGCCTGACGAAAGCGTTCTATAGGCGACATTATCATGGTTTTAGAATCGTTATAAAAGCTGTCATAAAGTATCTCACGGGAACGCTCTTTCATTTCATCAGGGCTAAGTCCGCTGTATTCCTCAGGCAGGGGCGTATCCTCCACAATGGAAACATACTCAGCCAATCTGCCGTCCTTGATGTCGCCATACTGTTTAGCTGTTATGCCTTTTGCAGTGAGCATAAGCTTCATTGACACTGTTTCGGTCTTTATGAGAGTATCAGAATACTTTTTGGCTTCCGCAAGAAGCGCAGTTTCGTTCTCAGGAGGGTCAAGAGCGGAAAGGTTGTTTATAACACGGTCACGGGTCTTTTCCTCATAGACCTCATACCAATAGTTATAAAGATGTTCGATATTCCCTGTTACGGAGAATTTTCTAACTTCATCGGTAAGATAATCGGAAGCGTCCGCAAGCTCCTGTCCAAGGTCAGAAAGCTCTCCCCTGTTTGATTGTGCGGTATTTTCTCTGTCGATACACCGGGTCATATATCCGCTGCTCATTAAAGTAAGAGCCGTAATAAGAAGAAACACCACAACTGCACAAATGGTGATATTGCGGCTTTTGAGCGCACTTCTACCCTTTTTTTATTGACTTTCACAGAAAACACCCCCCCACAAAAAAATAAAAAACGCCCTGTGAAAAATTACACGGAGCGTCATTGCCCTTAAATTATTACCTGAAAATTACATCATATTTTTGCAATTTTGTCAACTGTTGTGGAATTTATCTCACGGGAATCAATTTTCAAAACAGAAGTATAAAATAATCACATTTTTATTACAAACTGTACAACAGGAGAAATTTGTGGAATGGCAAAAGTAAAAAAATGGCAAATTGTTGTTATAATGAGCCTTGAGCAATACAATCAGATTATGAAGGCAGCACACAATGAGTAATATCTTGCTATGATCGACAGGTCTATGGATCAGCTTTCAAGCTGAAACGGCAAGCAGCACAAGCTTATCGAGGCGGACGATGAATAAACTATGGTCTGACAGGGCTTGGGACAATTGCCTCCACCTTATTTATGATACTTTTTTTGAGCTGGATATATGCTTCATATGAAGGAGCAGTATTGCCTATGAGCCCACTTTTAAACGATTGCACTTTATTTTCATCATT
>ENA-OUQN01000852-OUQN01000852.1-human-gut-metagenome-genome-assembly--contig:-NODE-852-length-21336-cov-6.884310_pt1 | contig 21336 bp, 17 predicted proteins | sample MGYA00237950_ERZ548832 | MGnify/ENA primary metagenome ERZ548832 (study PRJEB26490, sample SAMN05194703) | human gut metagenome | biome: terrestrial biome; feature: human-associated habitat; material... | reverse complement strand
CCTTGTGTGCAATATTGGAAATCTCAGTTGTATTTCTTAAATCTTTAATAGGCATAATAATTGGCATGATTTTTCGCTCCTTTCTTCGGCACAATTATAGCATAATTATGTTTTGTATACAATAAAAATATACACTATATTAACAAATTTTGCTTTTCCTTCCATTTTATCATAAGCAACTTAATAGACTAATCATGTTCACATAGCCCTATTTCGTCTCCACTCATGATTTCTCCACCAGCATAAACGAATTATGCTGCACTTCAAGGTAGACATCACCATACTTATTGTCATAAACATCAAGAACCTGTTTTTATTACAAATGATTATTTTCTTATTTTGTGTATGGTTTAAGTACCCCATCAAATATCCTATAATTTGTGTCATCCTTCGGGCTGCAATAAACTGCGAACTCAATATTCTTAAACGCATACAGATATTCATTCACAACATTTTTGGATGCAAGCGCGACTACATTCGGATTGTTCATGAAAGCTCCGCATCCGAAAGCACCAAGAACAATCGTTTCAACTTTATTGCTCAAAGCCACGTCTAAAATCCTCCGAAGCCGTTTCTCATGAATCGCTAACAGTTCTTTATCTGTAATCTTGATTGAGTCTTTTCCGTCACCTGTATTAAACGCATTGCTTGGTTTCTCTCTTAAATTCGGAGCCGCACAGGTAATAACATCAACCGTATACCAGTCCGCTTCATCCATCAGCTCCGGCTTTACGGTATCACTTTTAAAAACTAAAACATCTGGCGTGTAAATGATATCATCATTGTGGATTGGATTATATTCTGCCCGGTGTGCCATGTAGAATCCACTCCACGCATCCGGAACATTCAGGCATTTAAACAGTCCGGAACATCTGCATAAGCACTCTTCCTGAGCATTTGCACCACGCTCCACTCCGCCACCCGGATTCGAAGCCGATGCAAAGTTGTGTACTGCTGTTTTCGTTCCTCGGTATCCCGATGCTGCTTCAAAGGTTCTCTTTTTTGATACCGTGATCCGTGCTTTCTCTTTGTATCGCTTCTTATCTGGTTCCGCAATCGCAGCCCCTTCCAAAATCAATTTCTGACCTTCTGCAGAGTTATGAACAGATTCCCAGATTCTGTCATTATCTTTGCACATGTTCATTGTGTCCTGAAAGACATTTATATTCTCTGTTCTTCCCATTGTAAATCCCTCTTTCTACGATCTTATGAATCCTTTTCCTGAAATGCTTTATTGTTCCGTATTAATTCATTAAACGATGCCGGAGTGTAATTGTTAATGCAGGCACCGGCATTTAAGGCACGCTCTCTCGTTTTCATAAACTCATACACCTCATCCCGTGCCCCATGGATGTGCCCATAAATAAGCCATGATCCATGACGGCTTTTATACCATTCTGCCAATGGATAATGACACAGGCAGATCTGTTTGTCTCCGTCTGTGACATGCTGCATTTTTTCAACGCTCTCAAGATACTTTGCAGCGTTTTCGCAGTCCAGTGTGGCCTTGTCATGGTTTCCGATAATCAAATGCTTATGACCCTTGAGCTGTCTTAAGTACCAGTCCGGTGTCCGTCCTGACCGGTAACAGAAGTCGCCCACGATATAAACATCATCATCTGCGGACACTCTTGAATTCCACAGCTGAATCAGGCAGTGATCCATTGTGTCGACATCTGAAAACGGTCGGTGATCAAACAGTATTACATTTTTATGTCCGAAATGCAGATCACTAATATATAAATTCATGATACACCTCCCTCGATTTATTCATTCTTATCTACCAGTCTAAATTGTTTTATTATCTCTTCCTCGAATGCCAACGATTCCGGTGTCTCCTGTACCGCTCTCTCATACTCAGGCTCACCTGGTTCATAGGGTCTCCCGGTTTCGTCCATAAAAAACCTCAGATTCTCACTCTTCATCATCATCGCTGCCTTCATACTCAATCAGTTCTTCATAATCGTCTTTATTTCCGACTCTTCGAAGGTAATCTTTTCCGCCATCGACAGCGACCGCACCGCATTTACAGAATTTAAAGTCATGTCTGCTGGTACTTTCAATGATCTCACCACATTTTTTACACTTGATCCGGTTTCTAATAATCTTTTTCATGATGTTGTCCTCGCTTTCTATCTTTATTGTTAATTATAATTGGATTTCCTGTCTGCCGCCACATGAAATTTTGACACCGTTTTCTTCGATATTTGCAATTTTGTCACCGTTTCCTTCGATATTTTAAATTTTGTCACCCTCTCAGTCGATAAACGCACATCTGATTCGATAATTGCGGATTCCATTTTGATCACCAAAACATAATTTATCCTATTCAGCATCCATTGTGTATTAATGCTCTGATACTGCTTTGTGCATATACCAAGAGCATCCGCAACATCATCCTGAGACAGTGCATTCTCTTTTCGTATCTTTCTCAGACGTTTACCCATATTCTTTTGATATTCCTGGTCTTTATCGTTATCGTTCGACATATTACTCCTTCCATTTCATCCATAATAGAATACTATTTTCTTCTATAGATCAGAACCGAGTAATATGTGGAAGATTTTGGACATATTAGCGTGATTTTTCCCAGATAATACCAGACACCCAACACATATCAGTATTTTTTTATTATTTGTACCAAGGACAGATTGTGGGGATATTTTCCTATATTCTGTACCTGTTCTGTATGTTATTACTACCATTCAACGGATAAGGGAAATGAAAACCATTGATGATTATATTCTCTGGATAAATGAGTTCCGATGTGCCGAAGTCCGCACCATTCATCCTGTGACCTTCTTGCTGATCTTTTCGACTGGTATAACACCATTAAAAAAACTATCTCTCCTCCATAAACCACATATTGTTGTCCTCATAGAAAAGATGGCTCTCTTTTCCGTCAACAATACAGGTATAACGTATTCCGGCTCCGCCTGCTTTCAGGCTTGCCGCTCTTCTTACATCTGTTACTTTCTGAATCTCATATACATGGCCATCCTTCCAGATAAAGATCCTTGGCAGAAGCCTTCCGTCATTTGTAAATTCAGCCATGACATTTACATATACCTTGCTGCTTTCCATAATAGTTCAATCCCTCCTGTCTATCCAAAGTACCCATGCGGATGTACCGTATGATCAGACTTTGCATCACATGCTGACAGTATTCTGTCACGGTACATAAGCCCTCTCTGGACACTGTAAAATCCAAATCTTTTGCGGATAATATCAACCGTCTCATCCATTTTCATCTGTTTTTCTCTTGCCTGAGGATCCATGAACATGTCCAGCTGCTCCCAGAAATAATCTGTCACAAGATCCGTTCCACGTATTCCTATGCTCCGCAGTGGCTTTTGAAAAAACTCTGGCCGGCTGCTTTTCAGTTCCTTATCATCCGCCGGTAGTCTGTAGTTGTCTTTGTATAACCTGTATCCAGCCTCTGCAATCTCTTTGGTAATATTGCTCGCATTCTGCAACTTTACCTGTTTTGAAAAATGAAACAGTTCTTTGTCACGGACACTGATCTCAACAGTCCGGCACCGGAACCCATTCTCCCGGAGTCTTGCCGCTACACTTTCTGCCAGAATGTATAACACAATCTTGACATCTTCATCTGTTTCCATATCCCTGGGCGTTGTTGTACTGTTGCCTACGGACTTGACCGGAGCTGATATGTTTTCCAGCTTTACCGGAGATTCATCATATCCATTAGCAAAAGCCCACAGAATACTTCCCATCTTGCCAAGTTTTCTGACCAGCAGGGTTTCATCAGATTTTGCCAGATCTCCGATAGTCCGGATTCCCATGCTATATAACTTTTTATTCGTTGCATTTCCCACATATAACAGATCAGAAACTGGAAGACACCAAGCTTTTCTCTGAAACTCATCCTCATACATAGTAGTAATGGCATCCGGCTTCTTATAATCAGATCCAAGCTTGGCGAATATCTTGTTGAACGACACACCCACGCTCACCGTAATGCCAAGTTCTTTTTTCATCCTGCTGCTTATTTCCTGTGCAATGTGAAATCCGTCTCCCTTGAGAGTTGCACTGTCTGTCACGTCCAGCCAGGACTCATCAATTCCGTATGGTTCCCTCTTATCTGTATAGTCAGCATAAATTTCCTGTGCCATTCTGGAAAATCTGAGATACAGGTCCATCCTTGGGGGAAGAAATGTTATGTCCGGGCATACCTGTTTTGCCTGCCATAATGCCATTCCGGTTTTTACACCATATCTCTTGGCTGTATAATCAGCGGTCAGCACAATTCCATGTCTCGCCTCAGGATCACCTCCTACTGCTACAGGCTTTCCCCGGAGCTCCGGATGATGCAGAAGCTCTACTGATGCATAAAAACAGTTACAATCACTATGCAGTATTGTCCGGTTCACTGAATCACCTTCTTTCCTGCTGCCGGATGATATGCCATCCGTCTACATGGCATAATATAATACTTTTTATATTGCTATTCAATGGTACTTTATTATATATTATCAATATTATTGATATTTCAATTGCTTTTTAGGGATTCCTGTGCTAAAGTTGATATATCCCGCATAGGGAGATCATACCTGATATGATTACTTAGAAAGGCATAATACTATGAAAGATTTAGGAAAGACCATTGCTAAATACAGAAAAGAACACAAGCTGAACCAGAGCCAGCTTGCAAAAGAACTGGAAAACTATGATATCTATGTAAAGCAGAATTCAATCAGTGCCTGGGAACTTGGCACAGCAACACCAAATGCCAGACAGTTTCTTGCCTTATGTGAAATACTCGAAATTTATGATATCTATACGGATTTTATCGGTCAGAGTCCTCTTAATCCATTCCGGAACCTGAATGAAAATGGAATGAACAAGGTGCTTGAATATATCAGCGATCTGGAAAGTACCGGCAACTATAAACCGGCAGAGATCATTCCTATCCATGTGATCAGGGAAAGAAAAGTATTTTACAATACCGTTTCCGCTGGTACCGGCTCTTTTCTTGATGGTGACGAATATGAGATATTCTCCTCTCCTGACATTCCGGAGGCTGCCACATTTGGCGTATATGTAGATGGTGACAGTATGGAACCTAAATACCATAATAAGGATCTCATCTGGATTGAACAGACAGCATGCCTTGATAATGGCGAAATAGGTATCTTCTATCTTGATGGAAACGCATATGTGAAGAAATTTCAGAATAACAGACTCGGAACCTACCTCATATCACTGAATAAAAAATATGATCCAATCCCGGTTACAGAGAACAGTTCCTTCAAAATATTCGGCCGTGTTCTTTCATAAGTCCTTTTTTTTGGGACACTTAAAACTGTAGGATTATTATAGCGGAACAGACCTGAATAATTCTGAATTTGGAGGTGCATATATATGAATACTGATATGGATATAGACATAAACACTGTGACAGACACAATTACCTGCAGACTTGTTGAAGCCAGGGCAGATCTTGGCATTACCCAGAAAGAACTTGCATCAGCAACCGGCATCAGCCTGAAAACTATTGCCAATATCGAGTCAAAACAGCATATCCCTTCCCTGCTTTATGCCATGAGGATTGCAGACTTTTTCCATAAGCCGGTAACAAGCCTGTTCTGCTATCATCCGGGTATACAGCAGACACCAGCTAAAGGAGATGAGCCGAATGAACAATAAAAAACAGTTGGATTTCCAGACCATCGCTGTTGATTTTGACGGGACCCTGTGTTACAGCAAATGACCGGAGCTTGGTCAACCCAACCATGCACTGATTGAATATCTCCAGGAATGGAAACGCAACGGCAACAAACTCATTCTCTGGACCTGCCGCGCCGGCGAAGCTCTGTCGAAAGCTGTCGAATGGTGCCGGGAACAGAATCTTGAATTTGATGCAGTTAATGACAATCTTCCGGAAAACGCAAAGGCATAGAACCCGTAATGGGGCTATGCCTTTGTGCTTATTCTGGCATTCATTTTTAGTTAGTGCGGGTTATTTACCTAATACAGTTTTTCTCATAATAAAAATCTGTTAGTTAAACTTTTTCAAATTTTGCTACTTCATCCGATAAATCTTCCGAAAGGTTCTTATTTTCGTCCGCCTGCACTGTAATTGCTGAAATTGCTGTTACAAGTTGTGATATCTCTTGTGCTACGTTTGTAACACCTTTTGCAGATTCTTCAATCGCTATAGAAATGTTATTGATACCTTCATTCATATCATTCATTGTACCTAAGCTATCTTTTGACTTAACTGCAAACTCGTTAAATGTATTACTTGCCTGATCAGAATCAGCATCATAATTTCCAATAATTTTTACAAATTTGTCATAATCAAGTGCTACCTTTTCATCTACAAAACGAATCATTTCCGTTGCATTTCCAGACAGATTGTTTACTGCCTCAATAACTTTTCCACTGATTTCCTGAATATTGTTTGCTGTCTCACGTGAACTATCTGCAAGCTGTCTGATTTCATCTGCAACAACGGCAAAGCCCCTGCCTGCTTCCCCTGCTCTTGCTGCTTCAATCGATGCATTAAGTGCTAGAAGATTTGTCTGTGCTGCGATATTTAAGATATTTTCTGTAAGTTTTGCAATTTCATTTACAGACTTAGATGCTTCTACTGCCTCCGCGACATCCTTTTGAATGCCATCAAATGTTTCTACTGTTTTTTCTTTTGATGCAATCGCTTCTTTATAGCTATTTTCTGCAGTAAGCTTCACTTCATGCAACTTCATTGCAGAGTTCTTAGCATCCTCATTCATGCCTGCCATTTTCTCCAGCAGATTATTACATCCTTGGGCTAAATCAGATAGAGAAGCAGATACCTCTTCCATGGATGCTGCAAGTTCTTCCGATGTTGCACTCACATTGGATGCACTCATATTTGAAGATTCCGCCTCATTTTGTACAAGATAGGAAGATTTTTTCATATCTTTTGATACACTCTGAATCTTTACCATAAGATTTTGTAATGTTTCAATAAAATGGTTGACACCATTTGCAAGCTGACCAATTTCATCACTGGTTTCATCAAATACTCTTAACGTAAGATTACCCTGTCCTGATTCTATACCTAAAATGATATCATCCAAATCATTCTTTGCTCTTTTTGCTGGACGAACAATGGACTTATTAATAACAATCGAAAGAAGTACGATTACAATAATATTAGCTACCACAAGTGCAAGATCAAAAATGATGCTTCCATTTATTCTGTAGTTGCTATGTCTGATGGCTTCTGCCACTTCTCCTTTTGCTGTTTCAAAAACCGCGGTATCATTATTTTTCACTGCTTCTTCATATTGTTCAAACTGTTCTATAAGCACATTATTCTTTTCTCGAATAGCTTGTAATGCCATTAAATTAAAGACTGTAATCAAAACTGCAAAAAAGCCTACAGACACTAACATTGTTATTAACTTTTTTCCCAAGTTCTTTCTCTTTTTCATGTTTATTTTTCTTCTTTCTGCGAAAAGCACCAATGCGTTATGTTTTGGAATTTTTTACCATCATTCTACCCCGCCCCACAAAATTTTGTCAATACTTTATTCTCTTGATAGAAAATTTTAATCTTTACTCTGATGAGGATGGCGTGAAACACATCCGTATCAAAGCCAGACCTAATAAATGGCATGAGAATGACTGCCCTTTCTGTCACAAGTCATGTCCTGCTTATGACAAACATTCCAGCAGACCAACCACTTGGAGGGGGCTGGACTGGGGTGGTATTCTGGTCGAAGTTGAATACCAGACTCATCGGATCAACTGCCCTGAACATGGGGTATATGTTGCCGAAGTTCCATGGGCATATCCAGGTAGCAGATTTACCAAGGATTTCGACCTTACCGTTGCATGGTTTGCATCCTATCTTCCAAGAAGTACCACATCATACTTCATGAGAGTGGACTGGGAAACTGTAGGCCGCTGTGTCAATCGTGCTCTTCACGATTTAGAACCGGAGCACTCAAGAAGACTTGATGGTCTGGTTAATATCGGCATTGACGAAACCAGTTACAAAAAGGGTCACAAGTAGACAATTTGTAGACACTTGCTTCTATCGCCCATTTTCTCAATATCTGTCATTCAAAATCCAAAGTAGCCAGAAAGTGAATACATTAAATTTATTGACCTGGAGATAATAATAGCATATAATTAAAGTACGTAAAACCATACGTTTTTATGTACAGAAAGGAGTGTTTTATATGTTAGCAGTAAAGAGCATGGATGTTAGAGATAATTTCAAGAGTTTATGTGATAAGGTTTTTAATGGTGAAACATTAATTATATCAAGACCCAAGAACGAAAATATTGTTATGCTTTCCGAAGCTAAATACAACGAAATGATGAAAGCCAAGCGAAACGCTGAGTATCTTGCTATGCTTGATAAATCTATGGCAGAGGCTGAGGCAGGTGGTTTTGTTACTAAGTCCATTGAAGAATTGGAGGCATACGAATAAATGAATATAGTATTTACTCCTACTGCTTGGGAGCAATACACCGAATGGCAGAGGGAAGATAAAAAAATGGTTAAGCGGATCAATGAGCTTATTAAGGATATTGACCGCAATGGGCTTTTAACCGGAATTGGTAAGCCAGAACCATTAAAGCACCGAAAAGCATGTAGCAGACGCATTACCGATGAGCATAGATTAATTTACTATATGGATAACATCCAAAATCTGATTATATACTCATGTAAATATCATTATGAAGATTAGCACTTTAAACGGTGCTAATTTTTTTACAATTTCTAAAGGTTCGCATATTTTCATTAGTGGACCTGCTTTGCACTGTCTCCGCAAAGTTCTCCGATCACATCAATACTTCTCTTTCCTGTATTGTGGTCAACTTGACCACAATTCTTTCTGCCTGCCTTTTTTTGATGGCATCATATTTCATCTTATAGGCATAGGCCTTTTCACTTGGTGTAATTTGCTCTCTCTGCAAATTGGAATCGACCATGATCACTACTGCTTCATCATCCTGCAACATACAAATGATTACCGGAATTTTCTTATATCCCAGCTTCTCAGCCGCATATTTTCTTCTGTGGCCAGAAATAATTTCGTAGTAGCCTTCAATCTTTGGACGAACAATCAATGGATTCAGTACACCATACTTTTTTATGCTGTCCTGCAGCTCAATCATCTGACTGTCTCCGATCACTTTAAATGGATGATTTGGAAATGCTCTTAACCGTTCCATTTCAATCTCAACAACTTTTTCATCCGGATCTCTTACATCCGTTTTTTTATCCATAAGGCTTCCAACGATTCCTCGGCACTCATATCCGGTTCTGGTAATGGCTCCAGTTCATCCAGTCTTTTCAATAATCTTATCACTTCCTCTGCGTCAAACTGATCATCCTCAGCCTCCATTGTGTAATAATCAAGTCTGTCATTCAGCAATCTGATTTCCTTACTCTTACTCATGCTTAAAATCTCCCTTCACTGTATACGTGACAGTTTTCGACAAAATCTTACAAATTTTTTGAAATTATTTTCTATCATTTTTGACGCAAATAAGCGGCATACGTCTCTTTATCAAGACATACACCGCTTGTCATGTTTATACTGTTACACCCTTTGCCAGTACGCTCCCACGTTCCCACTTTTATTCAATTACTATGTCAGATACTTATTCTTCCTCAGAACCACTCTTTTTTCTTACATAGAATACGGCTCCAAAAACAATCAGTATAATACAGATACCTATAATAATGATTATCGTATTATTCCATGCATATTTTGAAGTAATGTAATCTGTCTTAGGCGCAGGAATGGTTTCATCAGCTTTGTTGTCTGCCTGACCGTTATCACTCATAATCTTGGCATCAACAACAATCGTGTAATCTGATGCATGGGTAAATACAAGTTCCACATTTCCATCCGGATCAATCTGTCCGGCGCTGATAAATTCCAGTTCTCCGGTCTGTTCATTGTAGTAGAACAGGTTCGCATACAGTCCTGCATTCTTTGATTCCATGTTGACGGTCAGTGTGGCTGTAAATCCAAACTCTCCGTCATAAGCAAGAGTCAGGTTCAAGGAAGAACGTTCCCCTGTCACGTTGTTGATCACATCCACAGGAATGGATTTTCCTGCGTCGGCTCCGACTGTCACATCAAAATCAATATCTCCGGCTGCATCAGTAATATCCTTTCCATAAATCTTCCAGGAAAGACCATTTCCCATATCCAGAACAAGTGTTGTATCTTTGCCCTTGATACTGTCAATTACATCTTTCGGTACTACAGTCGTTCCATTCATGACAACTGTTACTGTATCGCCTGACTTAGCTTCTTCAAGCTGTGGCTTGATAACATCCCAGCCTTCCTTGCCGCTGTCATCCTTGATGTATGGCTTAATTGAAGTACCATTGTCCTTACCATTATCTGTATCAGGCTGTGACTTCTGATTCTGATTACCATTGTCTGTGCCAGACTGCGGTTTCTGGTTTTGGCTGCCATTATCCTTGTTGCTGTTATCGGACTTAATCATAGCGATCGGCTGTGTGTAACTGTGTCCGCACTTGGAGCAGGTGTAGGTCATGATGCCTTCCTCTGTTGTCGTTGCAGCCTTCGTCACTTTTGATACATAGCTGTGTCCTGTTGCCGGAATACTCTCTGTATAGCTGTCTCCACAAGAACAGGTATACGTCCTTACCCCTGCCTCTGTACAGGTTGCTTCCTTCGTAATGCTTCCCGTATAGTTGTGAGTATGCTTTTCCTCCGGCAGCTTCGCAATGCTCTCTGTGTAGCTGCTGTTGCATCTGGTGCAGGTGTAGGTTCTGATGCCTTCCTCGGTTGTCGTTGGCTGCTTTGTTACGGTTGCTTTATAATCATGTCCCAATGCTGCCAGCTCTTTTCCAGTACTCAGAAGTTTATCACAATCCGTACAATAGGTATCTCCCGTGTATCCAGTCTGCGTGCAGGTTGCTTCCCTGCGGTTCTTCACGGTTGTATGCACATGGTTCGTGGCATCCACTTCACCAAAGGTTTCACCACAAACACTGCATACTGCTTTTGATACGCAGGTAGCCTGTGTTCCGACCGTGTGCGGTTTCTTTCCGGTTGCTGTGCCGGTGGCAAGTTTTTCACCGCAATCCGCACAGTAAGTGTCTCCAGTATAACCCTCTTTTTTACAGGTCGCTTCCCGCTGATTCCGTATTTCAGTATGTGTGTGATCACATTTGCTTCTTGTAATCGTAATGCTTACACTTTCTGTCTCATAGTTGCCCTTGTCAGCTCCTGTATAAACCGCGGTCGCTGTTATTGCCACACCATCTGTAAGTGCTGTGTCCTTATCTGCCTCCTGCCAGCTCCAGCCTTCCGGAAGTGTAATATCGCCAACCTTCTTTGTGCTGTGTGCCGGAGCTATTGCAGCTTGCGGCATGTTCGGTGCCTGAGCTGCCTTATTTACAGTAAGTGCGAGCTTCGTATCAACTGCATTATAATTATCCTTATCGGATGGTGTAAATGTTACATCATACTCTGTCTTTTGGCTGTCTGCTACTGTAGGCTTGCTACTGCTGTTCTTCCATGCAAATGTTCCTGTGATTTCAGTTCCATCTGCTGTCTGATAAGCTGCTTTTCCTCCGGTCAGGGTACTGTCTGAAAGTTTCTGTCCGTAGGTAAGTGCGCCTGCTGTCGGCTTCTCTGCAATTACCGGTGTTGCTTTAGTTACTTTAACTGTTATTGTTCTTGTTACTGTATTGTAGTTGTCAGCGTCATCAGGTGTAAATACTGCCTGATAGCCTTTGTTGTTTACAGTCGGAATGATGTTCGTTCCTGTAAAGCTCCATGTTCCGGCAAGTGAATTGCCATCTACCCCTGTCACACTTCCGCCTGTTATATCTGAACCGGTAAGCGCAGCATCCGGATTGTATCCACGCTCTGCAACGGTTGGTACTGTTACAACTATCGGTGTTGCCTTGGCTACTGTGATGGCTGTTGTTCCGGTAAGTTCCGCGTAATGCGTACTGTCTGCCGGCTTGAATACCCAGCCCGCCTGTGTGGTTCCGGCTGCCGGTATCTCGTCCGGATTGCTCCATGAAAGAATACCTTCTATCACATCATCTGTACCGGCTTCCACAAAAACGGTATTTCCAAGTGTCAGCTTTGAAACCTTTTCCCCATAAGTCAGCGCATTGCTTCCATCTACGGATACGGTGTTTCCACGCTTAATCTCTACCGTCTTCTTATCTGTAATACTAATCGTCAACGTGTATCCAGCATTCGCATAGTTCTCCATCGAAGCTATTACTGTGATAATTGCTGTCTTTCCAACCTTGGACGAATCTACCTGATTTACTTTATAGGTCAGATTTCCGGCTGTATCGACAGTTACCTCACTTAAAAGCTGCTCTGTATCTGTTATTGCAACCGCATATGTTGTAGTGCCCCTATCTGTCGGGAGCTTTCCTGCAATATCCACACCAATTGTCTTGCCTCCTGAACCGGCTGAATATGCATAACTCCTTTCCTCACCAGCTATGGTCGGCTCAGCTGCTTTGTTAATCGTAAATACGACCGGATCACTTGTAAGTCCTGCATAGTTATCTGTCTCTGCAACATAAGCCTTTACTGCATAGATTCCTGCATTTACAGGTATGGCATCTGTATATGCAGATTCGTCTGAAGGTGCCTTATATGCAGTACCATCTAAGGCTGCTGTTGCATACTTATAAGTTACTGTACCGAATTTTGCTGTTGCATTTGGTTCTGGTGTCTCATCCTTTGCATAAGTATAATCAGAACAGCTAAGTTCTGTAGTAAAACTATTAGCTGCCTGTTTTACTGTCATAACACCACTCTTGCCATCTGAACCGCTTCCGCTAAAGGATACTTCATAATTAGCACTATCTGATAAGCCTGTAATTGCGTAGGTTCCAACATTGGAATTGTCTTTCGCAGTAGTTGATAAACTGATGCCAAGTGCCTCTTCGGTATCACCTGCCACCAGAACATTGTCTGCGTAGGCCTCACCTGTGGCAAGACTCCATGTTAGTGCAGGGTTTGCTTCCCCATAGAATTTTTCTTTATCAGAAATCACTACGGTAATCTGCTTCTTAGAAACTTCCGGTGTCACTTCACAGGTTACAGGATCATAAATATCTGCGTCATTTCCTGTCGGTGTAAAGACAAGCGTGTATTTCTCACTTGTACCGACTGCAGGAATCTCATCTGCATCCTCAGATGCCAGAGTCCATGTACCCTCAATCTTCGTGTCACTGCTTGGTCCTGCTGTCACGCTTGCCTTTGTTATATCTGCTTTTTCAAGCATGGCAGATACCGTATTTCCATAGTTACCGGAAAGAACCGGTGCAGTCTTTACATACGGAGTCGGCTTTGCAGTGGTAAATTCAATAGCAGGCTCCGTTAATGCCGTTATATTGCCTGCCTTGTCAATGGCTGCTATCCAGACTGCAGTTTTCTTACTTGGATACAATGAAAAATAAACGTCCGGCTTTCCAAAATTACCTATTTCAATTTTATTATCACCTTTTGTTCCTGTCGTTTTGAAGATTGCAGGTGTCCAACTCGCAACAAAGTTTTGGTTAGCATTACTCTCCTTAAGTCCCTCCTTACGAACTTCCCATTGTCCACAATAAAGATTTTCGTCCGGTTTAAAATTCCACCCATTGCGGGGCGCCCATTTTCCATCGTTTTCGACAGCGAACTGTGGGTACTTTGGCTCACCTTTCATATAATTTTCAATATCTCTTTTGCAGTCGTCGTAGGTGTAGTCAGTAACCCCGTCAAATACTCCTTCGGATACAAAGAACCACATCAGCGTTGCATCCTCGCTCAGGTTAACCTTGAGTGTTGCCTCAGTATCCTTCAGCGTACCGTCTTCTTTCTTCGGCTCAGTTACTGTCACGACAGGAGCGCTCGCATCCTGTACCAGTCCTTCGGTACAGATATAATCGCTCTGATTTCCTGCGTTATCCATCGCATAAGCATAGACTACATAGCTACCATCCTCGCCTAATGCGCCATGAATGGTTGCACTGTCCGACAGCCAGTTTCCTGCATCTACCTGCGTAAATTTACCATCGGCTGCCAGAGTGTCCAGTTCTGCTTTGGTCTTTCCCGTTGCCGAAGCAGTGTCTGTGATCTGGTCAATATAATAGTAATACTTAGATACCCCACTTACCTTATTCACGCCCTCTTTTGCATCGTTTGCATGAATCTTAATATCCAGTGTTGTATCATTGTAGAGGTGTCCGAAGCTGATCTTATTTAAAAGTGTTCTCCACCAGTTATCTTTGATCTGGATGCCATAACCATCTTCCTTGCCATCTGCATCTGCCCAGGTCGGTGCGGTGGTATCAATGTTTATCGTAATCTCTACAGGAACAATAGATTGATTCCATGGGTCTTTTCCATATAAAGTTACGGTATGCGTGCCTTCTTCCTTAAAGGTATAACCCGGATTTTTGCCTGCAACCGCATCTTCCAGGCTTGCATAAAACACAACTTCATCGCTTACAATGGCATATTTTCCTTTGGCGGTCCGATATACTATATTTTTCCAGTCAGATACTGGATTGTCTGATGTTACATCATTTTCCGTAAACGTAGCAGGTATGCCGTTTTTCCACCAGTTGGAATCCTCATTGTACCAACAATTCTTGGATACCGTGGTCTGTGCCAGAGTAAACGCATGGGCAATGTCAAAGTATCTGACGAGCTCACCCTTATAATTGCCAATTCCGGTAAAGGTAATCTTTCCATCTCTTTTACCGTTTGTCACCTCCGTATTATTCTCAGCACTTACGGTGAAATCTTTGTCTTTGTCCAGAACTCCCTGGTCATTTCCCGGCTCATTTTTCCGGTTTGAATCTGTGATTCCTCTATCCCAGTTTTCAGGAATGATCGGCATACCGGTGTAATATACCGTGATACCTATATCATCCAGATGGATCACGGAATCTGTTAAACTTCTCGGCTCAATGGTCGCTTTCACGCCAATAGGGAGAGAAGCACACATATTTTTTCTAGCTTCATGTATAGAAACATAAATTGTATAGTTTCCGGCATTGGTTATCATATGATTCTCTGTAACCGGATCATTTATTTGTTTATAACCTTGAGAAACTCCATTTTCATAATACATAAGTACAAAATAATAGGTAAAATTGCTGGCAAATCCATCCGTTTCCATTGTTTTTCCAGTACAGGGTACGATCAGCCCATCAGCAACCGGAATCATTGTCTGGCTATCAACAGCGTCTGCCTTAAGTCTGACGGTTCCATACTGAACAGCTCCATGGGCTTTCCCATCATAGGTTCCCTGATAGCCACTAAAGCCTTCTCCCACAACTTCACCATATCCAATCGTGAAATAGTGCTCAATCGTGCCGTAATAGCTGCCCTGTCCGGTGATCGTAACTTTCGGTGCTTCATCAGCCTTGAAATCGCTTCCACCTTCTTCATTCCTGTAGCAGTCTATATTATTGGCATAGACCACATAATAATTTGCTTTGGAAATGTCTGCATTTGCAGGGTCTGTGGAATCCTGTGCCAATTCTCTGCCTGATTTATATGAGGGCCCAGTCAGCGACTTATTGCCATTCGCAGTATCCAGTGTAACTCCTGTCATCACCTGCGGATAGCTGTCGTAGGTACGGCCTACCAGACCTTCGATATGAAGGTGTCCATTTTTATAGGCTTCCGCAAGGTCAGTCCTTTTACAGTTGCTGCAATAGCCATAGTCATCCTTCGTATGTGCCTTAAGGGTTACCTTAGAAGACGGCATCGTGAAGGAAAGGTCTGTCGTATCTATCGTTACTGCTTTGCCACCATAAGGCTCATAAGAGCAGACCTCGCCCGTGACCTTAATTTTCTGGTCCGTCGTACCTCCATTGCTGTACAGTCCGTAGGTTGCACCGTCCCTCGATGTGACATTCGTGTCATTTTCTCCACCTGTAGGCAGAGCGATACCACCCAGCTCTATCGGAAACCATACCTTAAATGCGCTGGCTCCCTGCGTTATTTTGCTGGAAAAATCAGCAGAGTCATGATTGCAGTAGATGCTGGCATTCAGATTACCTCCATTTCCTGTAAACGTTTTAGGTATTTCTGCTCCCTTCTCTATAACTATCTCAGCATTGCCAGTAACCGCTATATTCTCTAGCCCGGTTGCCCTCTCGCCCAGCCGCAGTACAGCGGCATCCTGCGCCTGTGTACCTCTCGTATCACCAAGAAAGTCTATGTTTCCGACCACGTTTATATTTTCTATGGTAACATCCTGCCCCCCTGTCACAAACAGGTAGTTTCCCCTACCCGTCAAGGTATGTGGCTCATTACCCTCTGAACGCAGCGTTATCTCAGCCGGCAAATATACTTTATTGAGCATCCTGTTTATACTCTTACCTGTTATCGTATCCTTCAGCAGCAGGATTTCCAGCTTCTTCCATAACTTGTATTCTTCATTCTTTTGATGCTCTTTCGATTCTTCCAGATAGAACATGGCTGCATCCCATGTCAGGAAATACATCGTTTTTGTCTCACCGCTATTTTTTTCTATCTGAAACTTTACAACGGCCTGAGATGTATCCTCCGGCATGTCAGCGCGAAGCACTTTTACACTGCCCTGACTTCTATCCGTTCTGCTTATATCGGTCTTAATACCGGCTGAATAAAAAGCATAGCCTTCTTCCAGCGTATCCGCGATAGCATAACCCTGCGTTTTATCAAGCAGAGAATCATCATTTTCACCAAAATTGCTCAGAGCAATCTCTCCATACTCACCACCTGAAAGCATTACTTTTGCACGTTTTATCTGGATAAACTCTCTGTGGTCTATATGCAGAGCCTTTATCTTTGCAGTATCTCCGGATACGCTAAGGGTGGCGCCTCCACATACCAGAACCTCTTCTCCCTCATACGTACCTCCGGTAATTGTACAGGAAATATCAGTATTGTCCATCCCTTCAGTTTTTCCAATATAAATACTGCTGCTATAATAACCATCTTTTAGCTTTGCAGCCGCACCATTCACAAACCTCAAGACACCCTTATAATTACCATTCTCTACCGTAAGCTTTGCTTTGTTCTGAATAGAAACTGGGGCGTTCAGTGTTCCATTCTGTCCCGTGCCTGCGTCTTTAAAGACTGCCTCCACACCTTCGCCAGTGATATAAAGACCCTTTCCTGTAACGGTACAGCCATTAAGATCCATACAAAAGCTGACCTTTTTTGTACCCCCATCTATTTTCCACTCGCTTTTTGTCTCAAAAATATCTTTCAGGACTTTCAGCGTAATTTCAAGGTCTGCATCCGCATCAGCAGCATTTACTGTAGCTTTAACTGCATCGAATGCTTTCGTAAGTGTTGCATAACGTGTTGTATTCCCACCTACCGTAACTTCCGCAACACCTTCTTCTACCGTAAAGGCAGCTTTTTTGGAGGTCGCCGTATATTCACCGCAGGTCGCTACACAGTAGTATTGATAAGTGCCTGCCAAAAGTCCTGTAGGAATCCTGTAGGTCGCAGATGTTGCATCCTGCCCCGTTTGTTTTACTTTGGTTGTTGTCCCATTTATTGTTTTATCAGCATACCACTGGTAGGAGATACTGCCACTGCTATCACTGCCAGATACCGCTTTTACGGTTAGCACAGGTGCCTCGGAAGCGGTATAGTTTTCCATCACAGTTTCCGCTCCGCTGGCAATCGTTGGATGCGTTGTGAAATAGAGCGGACTTTTAACAGCCGTTACCTTTTTCTTTTTGTCTGTATACTTAGCTGTTAAGTTCGCATAGGTACCATCATCATACTGTAAGGTATAGCCGACCTTCAGAAGGTCCTGCAGGGTTTTGTTAGAACCATTAGCTTCAATCGCACAGCCTGAAGCAGGGACAAAGGTTCCCCCTGTAATCTGGCTGTTATCGGGCAGAAAAAGACGTCCATTAAAGGTTCCACCCTCGATGACTACGGCTACCTTACCATAGCTGGTATTCATTATAGTACCGCTGCCAGTATTCGCCGTTAAAGTAGCGTCTTTCTCAACTGTAATTTTAACGTTATAATTACCCGTGACTTTGACACAGTAACCCCCACTGTTCTCATTTTTAATAACTGCGCCTTCGCTAATAATACAGTCGGAGCAGCTGTCCATAAACATAATGGTGCCATATCTAGGCGCAATATTTCCGGTCACCTCCGTATTGGTAATTGTACAGGCTTTACTGTCATTAATAGTAATGGTACCTGCCTGCTCACCACTACCTCCACTAATACTTGCAGCATCAATGGTACAGGTCACACCGTTACACAGCGCAACTGTGGAACAGGTTCCAGCATTTTTGATTGTGACACGCTCAATTTTCAGTATTGAATCATAATCTGCAGTTACCAGTCCATCCCCTTTAAGTTTATTGCCATCGTCATAGTTGCCCGTAATTGTTCCCTTATTCGAGCCGGATGAAGTAATTGTTATATTTACTCTTTTAAAATGTAAACTTGCATTGCCCCCCTGTAGTGTCAATGTATGGCCATTCAAATCCAGCTCTATCTCTTTTGCCAAACCGGTACCAATAGTAAGCGCACTTGTTATAGAGGCATCATCATTCAACAGTTTAATGGAAACTTTTTCCAGGTTTGCACTTCCATGCCCGCCAATCCATGTTGCAAGGTCCTGAGCGGTATAAGGGGCTTTCGTTCCGTCAGCATTCGTTTCTGTTATCTGGACTGTACCACTCCCAGCCAGCAGTGCAATCCCATATTCGCCTACGAGCACATAGATGGTCGGAAGCTCCACGTCTTTACCCAATACGAGCTGGTTGCCGTCTCCATCCTCATCCGGCAGTACCGGCGTATAGGCATAACAGAAGCCGTTTGACGCTTCACTGCTGTCAAATTCTTCTGCGTCGCTCTCTTCCACATTCAGCTCCCACTTAATGTTTTCCAGACGGATTTTCTCCGTCGTTGTCTCTGTCTCAGAGGAAGCTGCTGCGTCAGAACTGCCTGTCATCTTTACACTGTCTGCATTATCGGATGTAGATGCTGTGTCGGTTTTCTTTGCATTGTCTGCACCGTCGGATGTGGCTGCCGTGTCAGAGGCATCGTCCTTCTCTGCCGCGTATACTATGAGTTTATGCGGCAGAAGGGCATCCGCCATCTGTCCAATAAGCGCACCAAAAGCAGAGGGTAGGTCGGCACGTGCCTGTGTATCCTCTGTATCAGAGCTGCTAGAGCCATTTGGGTTGTTTGATTTGTCAGAATTTCCAGAATCCTTTGATGTATCCGAATCCTTTGTATCTGCATTTCCATTGTCAGAAGTACCAGACTTATCGGAAGCATCCGCATTGCCGGAATCGCCATCCTTTTCATCTGAGGATTCAGTATCCTTCTTATCATCAGAGGACGCAGTATCTCCATTACTGTCATCCTTCTGCGCATCGTCTTTCTCTGTATCTCCCGTCTCGGAAGCATCTTCTTCATCGTCGGCTTCCTTTTCATCCGCCTGCGTGGTCTTTTCTACCGTAACGGTCAGGCTGGTCGGAAACTTGATGTCGCTCTCAAGCGCACCGATGGGCAGGGTCTGCTCCGTGATGTCCTTTGAAAGCTCCTCAAAGGAAACAATAGTCGTTTTACCTGTCTCACTTTCATCGGTTTTTGCAGAAACCGAGAGTGCGGACAGGTCTACAGTATTGGCAACCATCGCAACGGTCAAGCCCATCACAAGTATGCGCTTACGCAGCTCCCTCCACCTGATTTTTTCATGGGTCTGCTGCCAATCCCTCTCTGGCATGGTGTTTTTCTTTTTCATGTAAACTCCTCTCTTTTACCATAATCTCTCGGAATCTCTAAGCCAGTAAATACAAGGCTTTCAAATTCCTTTTTTATTAAAATCCTCCACTTTTTGCCCAAAACACTTGACAACTTCATCGAAAAATGCGGCGCTCCGCGCCTATTGATTAATAAGAACCGTCGCTTGCGGCGGCAGATATTTTTCGATTGGAGGCGATTTTTATGTTACCTGTTAACTGTGGCAGTCATGCAGACTACCAAAACTTTGTTGTTACTAATCTTCGTAAATATTATCCTGACCCAAGTGCTCTTGCTCGTTCCACCTGGGATATCATTGAGCGGTTTTGGAATCTCGATTTATCTTTTACCGATACTTTTATGGCTGATAAATATTCTAAATTCGGCCCTGCACCAAGAACCCCTTCCTCTATGCAGCGTTCTTATCTGCTTTCCATTGACTTTAAAGTTACCTCGATAACAGAATGGGCTGCCCAGCTTAAAACAATCCCCTTTATGCCATCCTCTTAAAATCAAGGTTAAGAAGCCTGAAACAAAAGGCACGAAAGCTGATTCTGTGGAAAAAGTTACGGTTGCAGAGCTTCTTCCGATTTTGGAAAATACTGGTTTTAAACTTGATGAACAGCCTTATTCTTCCCTCTTTAAAATCTACCAGAAAGAGTTCCTTGATGTTTCTGTATCCACAGGACTTATCCATTCGGATGCTCTGGCTTTAGCCGATGATGGAACTCCTGTTGTAACTTCACACAGGGAACGGAAAAAGCGTATCTGTAAATGCAAAGAGAATGGCATTACTGACTGCAAATGTGACCGTTACTTTTCCCAGCCTGATTGTGATATCGGCTGGGATTCTTCCCGTGACTGTTATTATCATGGCTATGATCTATACATGCTTGTTGATTCGCATTTTGAAACATAGCGACAGTTATGTTTATTTCTTGTGTTCATTTTTACGTTCAAGAATAATATTTACTTGTCAAAGTTCAATGCTAGAGTTTTGCTGGCATGATCACTCAAGATTCCGAGAGATCATTATATGTATAAGGTTTATATTCAGCCCGTTCAAGCACAGGCACAGCTTTTATAGATCATCCGGAATGAGCCGCAGCTTCTTCGCGGCTGTCCTGGCTTCCGCCCGGCACTTCACGTCCAGCTTGTCGAGAATGTGGCTGACGTGGGTCTTCACCGTGGGCAGCTTCACGTCCATGATCTGCGCAATCTCGGCGTTGGACTTGTCCGCGCAGATGAGATGCAGAATTTGCAGTTCCGTGGGCGTCAGCTCCTCGCCGGGGGCAAGGCGGGGTTCGAGGAAATGCGGGTAGAACGCCGCCTGCATCCGCACCGCCGCCATTAACTGCTTATACCACTTTTTGTCGCCATCCCATTCCAGTGCCCCCAGCAGCGGCAGCACTGCCGTGCCGTATACGCTGACGGTGCGGATGAATCGGTACTCTGCCGCCGCGTCCAGCGCCGCCGTCAATCGCTCGCGCCACCGCTCATCCTTCTTGCGGCGCAGGGCGATGGCAGTCAGGACATTCAGGTGAATGCCGTCGATGATGCGGGCGCA
>ENA-OUQN01000840-OUQN01000840.1-human-gut-metagenome-genome-assembly--contig:-NODE-840-length-21617-cov-10.673314_pt1 | contig 21617 bp, 19 predicted proteins | sample MGYA00237950_ERZ548832 | MGnify/ENA primary metagenome ERZ548832 (study PRJEB26490, sample SAMN05194703) | human gut metagenome | biome: terrestrial biome; feature: human-associated habitat; material... | reverse complement strand
ATGGTATCCTGCCTTTTTCGCATCTGGGATGGTCTTTCGGTTAATGGTATGGTATGGTATACTCGGCTCAACAAATCGGAGTTTGACGAGGTAAAAGAATATGAATGGAAAACATCTATTTCTTACATCTGCAGGGTTGACCGATAAGATGAAAGAGAAATTCTTTGATATTATTGGAAAGTGTCCGAAGGATGTGAAAGTGCTTTATATTCCAACAGCTGGCATTGAAACAGATGGTGCAAGAGAGTCGCTTGCAATATGTTTTCATGAACTCTTTCTAATGGGAATTCAGTACGAAAATATATTAGTGTACAATCTGGAATTAATTCTTTCAAAAGACTATCAAAGAACCTATTCTTCGTATGTTACAACCCCGTTTATGCTTACAAGGCTATTAACTTTTGAAGAATTAAACCAATTTGATGCTGTTTTTGTCAGTGGTGGTGATGTATCTGTGCTTTGTCGTGAAATGTCTAGAACTGGTTTTGATAGAATACTTAATAATGCAATTAAAAACGGACTTATATATGTCGGAATCAGTGCAGGAAGTATGTATGCGGCGGGAAATTTAACAGATGGATTACATATTATTGACAATCCTATTATCCCCCATTGGAATGGTTCTGAAACAACAGTATTACCGAACGGCAAAGATGAGATTAAGCTTGCTGATGGAAAAGCTGTTTATGTAGAGGATAATTACATGAGTGTAATATGATGCACATGTAGGATTAGTCAAATTCCCGTTTATCGCGCTCTCCCGCCGCAGGGTTTGGGGCAGGCACGCTATCCAAACCTCCAATTTTCCGCACCAAAGGGGCAAAATCTTGGCCAGTATTGCCGTTGCGCCGCAGGGATTTTTGGATTATACTGTTGACTTGTATTTTATTTTGTATTTTCCTGTTCAGTCGATCCAAAGGAGGCATCCTTACGAACTATCTGTTTCAATTTGCGCGTATTCTGGCGTTCTGCTTTTTGGGCGAGATCTGCCACGCAGTGCTCCCGCTCCCCATCCCGGCCAGCATCTACGGCCTGCTGCTGCTCCTGGCCGCGCTCCGCTTCGGTATCGTGAAGCTCGAGCAGGTCAAGGAAGTGGGCCTGTTCCTCACCGGCATCTTCCCGCTGCTGTTTGTGCCTGCCGCCGCGGGCGTCATGGAGCTGTGGGCAGAGATGGGCGAGATGCTGCTGCCCATCGTCATCGCCATCATCCCGGTGACGGTGCTGGTCCTTGTGAGTGCAGGCCGCACCACCCAGGCCCTCACCAGCCGCCGCGCTGCAAAGAAGGAGGCTGAACATGACTGATCTCTTACAGGGCTTCCTCTCCGGGTCCGCCGCGTGGGGCGTGCTGCTGACGCTGGCCGCTTTCGCGCTGGGTACTCTCCTCAACAAAGCCACCGGCAAGGCCATCTTCAACCCGCTGCTGCTGGGCAGCATCTTCGTCATCATCCTGCTGAGTGTGCTGAACATCTCCTACGCCGACTACAAGGCCAGTGCCGCCCCGGTGAACTATCTGCTGCTGCCGGCCACCATCAGCCTCGCTATCCCGCTGTATGAAAAATGGGACCTGCTGAAAGAGAACGCCGCCGCCATCATCGCGGGCATCTCAGTGGGTACGCTGGTGAGCCTGGGCAGCGCTTTGGCTCTGGCCCTCGCGCTGGACCTCACTCGGGAGCAGTACGCCACCCTCCTGCCGAAGTCCGTCACCACGGCCATCAGCATGGACGTCGCCGCTGAGCTGGGCGGCATCGCGGCCCTGACGGGTGCCATCGTCATCCTCACCGGCATCGCAGGCAACCTGCTGGCCGAGGTGGTCTGCAAGATCTTCCACATCACCGACCCCATCGCAAAGGGCGTCGGCATCGGCACCTCGGCCCATGCCGTAGGCACCAGCAAAGCTCTGCAGATGGGTGAGGTCGAAGGTGCCATGAGCGGCCTGTCCATCGCCGTGGCCGGCGTCCTCACCGCCGTGCTCTGCCCCTTCTTCGTCAGCTTCATTCAGTAAAGATAGACAAAAAATCGCCCTCTGTACCGGCACAATGCCAATACAGAGGGCGATACTTTTTGCTTTTTAAGACCCGGCTTCTTCCCGCTCGGCTTTCTGGCGTTCCACCTCGGCGATGACCTCGGCGGCCTTTTCATCGATGGCCCCCGGCTCTGCCGCCGGAGGGGCCAGACAGTAGCCCTGCAGCAGGTCTACACCCATCTCGAGCACCTTGCGCAGCTCCGACAGCGTTTCCACGCCCTCAGCCAGCACCTGCACACCGCGCGGGTGGGCGTAATCAATGAGCGTCATGAGGAACTGCTGTTTGTCGGCATCGGTATCAATGCCCCGGATGATGGCGATGTCCACCTTGACATACTTGGGCGCGATCGTCAGCAGGCTGTTGCCATTGCTGTAGCCGCTGCCGTAGTCATCCAGCGCAAAGACGCCGGACGAACCGGGGACATTCCGCTTCCGTTCCAGCTCTCGCTCGTTCATCTCTTCCTCTTCGGTGATCTCCACCACCAGCTTCGGAAGGATGGCACTGTGGGCCTCGCAGTAGCTCGCCCAGTCCTCATCGCTCAGGCTGACACTGGCGATGCTGTTGACGAAGATGAGAGCGTCGGCGTCCAGTTTACCGGCAGCCTCCAGCTCCTCGTAGCACTCGCAGGCCCGGAAGAAAGTCAGCTTCTCAATATCATACAACCGGCCCATTTCGCTGGCCAGCTGCATTACCGTGAGCGGCGAACGCAGGGTCGGCAGCTGAGGCCGCATCAGGGCCTCGTAGGCCACCACATGGCCGTCGTGAGCCGAGACGATGGGCTGGAAGTGGTAGTCCACCCGCCGCTCCCGGATGAGCTTTTCAAAGTCGCTGCGCTGCTCCATCGCATAGACACCGGCGCGGTAGCGCTCCATGTCGAACTCCCGTACCTCGCCCTTGGTGGAGTGCTTGACTTCATACATTGCAAAGTCTGCATACTTCTTGAGGGTTTCGAGGTCCAGTGCATTCTCCGGATACCATGCCACGCCGCCGGACATCCGGATGCACAGTCTCTTGCCGTCCGGCAGAGTAGCACTGTTCTGGGCAAAGTTCTCTTCCAGCTTTTTGATGTCCGTCCGCAGGGCCTCCCGCGTCTCATAGCCGTAGAACAGCAGCAGGAACTCGTCGCCGGAAAGGCGGGCCACCACAGTGCCGCTGGGCGAGCCCTGCTGTAAGCTGTGGGCCGTCTGCCGCAGATAAACGTCACCCCAGTCGTGGCCATAAGTGTCGTTGATGGTCTTGAGGTTGTCGAGGTCGGTCATCATCAGGGCCGCGTGACGGAGAGTATCGGGCTTCTCGAACAGCTCCCCGCAGACCCGGAAGAAGGCCTGACGGCTGTACAGCCCGGTCAGAGCGTCGTAATCGCGCTCGTGCTCGATGCGGCTGCGCTCGGCCACCGCCGCCTTGTAGTTGTCGGTGCTCAGGGTCACGATGGCTTCCGCCAGCTGGTCCAGTTCCCGGATGCCGGTGCGGGAAAATTCCGGCACAGCCTTGCGCTGTTCCTGTGCGTCCACCAGCTCTTTCGAGAGCTGTGCAACGGGCTGTGCCAGACCATAGCTGACGAAGAAGGCGCAGGCCAGACCGATGCCCAGTGTCAGCAGCACGGCAAGGCCCAGCAGCTTCGTCACCGACTGGGAGAAGCTGAACAGATCGTTCTCGCCCACCACGCCGACGAGCAGCCATCGCTCACCCGAGAAGGGGGCGTTGCGGCTGTACAGGCCGATCTGCCGGATGCTGGCGATCTGCTGCTTACCGTCCATCATGTAATACCAGCAGTTGTTGCTGCGCTGGAGCGTCAGTTCCCATTTCGCATTCCGCAGCGGTACGCTCTGCTCGCCGGTGTTGGAGGTGACATGAAGAGCCAGCACCTCGCCCCGCAGGTCGGAGGTGGTGGAGGCCAGCAGATAGCTGCCGTGATGGTCGCTCTGCAGCTCGTCCCACGGGAGTTTGGTGTCCATGTAGCTTTCCAGAAGCTCGACGCCCAGAACGCCGTAGACTGTGCCGTCGTCCAGGATAAGGGGCTGCGCGTAGGCGATGGCCTCGCGGTCGTCGCCCAGCAGCTTATACGGCAGAGTCGTCCAGCGGCCATAGTTTGCCGCCCCCATACGCTCGTCGTCTTCGTAGGCATTCTGGAAGGGACGGACATAAAACACATCCTGCTCTCCGTCCAGATACTGCAGTGCAGGCGACCACGCCTTATCCGTAGTGATGTCAAAGGTCTGCACCAGCTCCGACGGAGCGCACTCAAGCAAAATATCCGAGTTTACCACAGAGGGGACTGCATCCGGGTCGAGGTCGCGCAGGTAAACGCAGGGCAGGCGGTCTCCGGAGGTGCGGTCCGTGAAGTCGTGGGTATTCAGGATGAGGAAGATGCCCGAAATGCGCTTGGAGCGCAGCGTCTCAAGCATCCTGGGGGCTGCAGCCTGCAGCAGCGGCAGGCTGTCGCTGCTGCTGGAATCCAGCGTCTTGAGGGAAAGCGTTTCGTCGTCCAGCATCTGCTGGGCGGTCTCATTGATGTAGGTCGAAAGATCCGTCAGTTCCTGTGCCTGCTGGAGCTGGTCCTGAATGTAGCCTGCACGGTTCTCCACCTGCTTGTCCAGGATGTCCACCGCGTTCTCATCCAGTTGGAGGGTAACGCCGCTGATCGCAGTGGCCGAAGCCATCAGCATGACCACGATGGCCAGCATGACCATCAGCGCCGAGAAGATGGTGACGAAAATCGTATGCTCTCTTCCCTTCGCTTCATCCCGCATCAGCAGTTTCATGCTTTTCCCCTCCTTCCGCTCATTTTTGTAAGACGCTTCAGCCCTCGTACTGGCTCAGTGCATCACAGAGGCTCTGGTACCATGCCTCAAAATACTCATCCGTCAGGAATCCCGCCTCGGCCTCTTCCGCACTCTCGCCTGCTGCGAGGCGCTCTTCCACCGTGGCGCGGTCTGCCGTGGCAAGGTCGATCATGCTGTAGCCCAGCTTGCTGCGGGCGTCGGTGCCGCCCTCAAAGGCTTTGGTCGTGTACATTTCATTGGTATTCACAGCCTCCACGGCCTCCGTCAGGACATTTTCCATGTTGCCGGTCAGGGCGAGGCCGCTGCTGTGGATAGCATCCATATCGTTGGCGGCATGGGTCACGGGCAGATAGCCGGAACCCACTGCAAATGCGATGTTGTTTTCCGGTTGGGTGAACCACTTGAGGAAAACCACGCTGGCTTCCACCTCGGCATCGGTGGTCTTTGCCACAGCCATACCGGCACCCTGCTGGACAGCGACTTTTTTGCCGCCTTCAAAGTGCGGCGTGGGCAGGACTTTCAAATCGATGTCGTGGCTCTCGGTGTCGCTCAGCATCACCTGCGTCGGGAAGTAGGTCGCGCTGGAGTTAGAGCCGATGTAGGCCAGAATGCTGCCGATTTTAATATCGTCGCTGCGGAAGCGGCCGCTGGCGGCGGCCCAGCCCTTGATGTAGGGAACATAGTAGTTATCCCACAGCTTGCGGGCCACGTCCTCGCTCAAGCCCATGGTCATCTTGCCGTCCTTGACGTCAAAAATGGTGTCGCCCAGCTCTTTTGCGCCGATGAGCATATAGTTTGCTATCGCGTCGCGGCCAAACAGGGCTTTGCCGTCGTTGGGCGTATCGGTCTGGGCATCCGTCCAGTTGTAGTAGGCTTCGGCGGTCTTGACCAGACCCTCCACCGTCTCAAGGTCGGAATACTGTGCGCCGGTGGCGGCAGCGAAGAGCTTCCAGTCGGTATCATTCAGGAACAAAAGCTCCGTGGACTTTGCCACCGGGAAGATCTTGATGCTGCCGCTGTCGTCGAAGTCGCCCTCGGTCAGGTAGCTGTCCACATAGGCGGCGCGCTCCTCGTCAGTGAAATAGGGAGCAAGGTCAGCCAGCTCGCCCATCTGGTCCATGGCATAGGCGGTGTCTGCATAGGCCATAAAGATGTTGGGCATGGCAGAAGCGCCCACCTTGCCCTGTGCCGCAGCCATCACCTGCGCCTCGAGGTCGTTGACGCTGCCCTGGCTGTAGCTCTCCACGGTGATGTTCTTTTCCTTGCCGACGGTATTGTTAAAGGTATCCACCAGCTTATTGAAGCTCTCCAGCTGGTCGCCGTTGTAATATGTCCAGACGCTCAGATTCACCGGCTCGGTGTTACCCTGTGCAGTGCTCTGAGCGCCCCCGCAGCCCACGAGACCCAGCACCAGAGCTGCAGCCGCTGCAAACGCGGCCAGACGGCGCATTCCGATTCGTTTCACCATTAACTTTCTCTCCATTATGAAGATTTGTTTATCCCCAAAGATATTTTTATCATACCACCACGCGGCCAGAGATGTAAACATATTCCGGCAAAATCAGCAATATCACAACAACTCTTTTCGGATTTTGTCGATTTTTACGTTTTCCTTTTTCCACAAAAAAGCAGGGCAGGCCCGCGCCGTCCAAAGCCTCCAGCTTTTGGCAAAGCGCAGGTCTGCCCTGCATCGGATATTCAGATTACAGCTTGCTCAGCTGGGGACCCTGAGCGGTATCCTTCACGGCCCAGCCCATCTCGGTGAGCTGTGCGCGGATGGCGTCGGCGGCAGCCCAGTCCTTGGCCTTCTTGGCGGCGGCACGCTTCTCCACCAGTTCGGTCACCTCAGCGGGAACTTCGTCCTTCTTGCGGTTGTACATCAGGCCCAGCACGCCGGTGATCTCGTCGAAGGCGGCAGCGCCGGCTTCGAGAGCAGCCTTACTGGAAGCGGCGGACAGGGTGTTGATGTCCTTCACGAGGTCGAAGACAGCAGCCAGGGCATCGGGGGTGTTCAGGTCGTCGTCCATGGCGGTGCAGAATTTCTTCTTTGCTTCCTCGGCCTTCTCCTTCAGCGTCTCGTCGGTGCCGAACTCGGTCTTGCTCAGGGCAAAGTCGAGGTTCTCGCGGCAGGTGTAGAGACGCTCGAGGCTGTTCTTGCAGCTCTCGATGAGGTCCACGGTGTAGTTCAGCGGCATCCGGTAGCCGGCGGTCAGCATGAAGTAGCGGATGGGCTCGTAGCCGTAGAGGTTGGCCACGTCGCGGACGGTGAAGAAGTTGTGCAGGCTCTTGGACATCTTCTGATTGTCCACGTTGATGAAGCCGTTGTGCATCCAGTAGCGGGCGAACTCGCAGCCGTTGGCGCACTCGCTCTGGGCGATCTCGTTCTCATGGTGGGGGAAGATGAGGTCCTGGCCGCCGCAGTGGAGGTCGATGGTCTTGCCCAGATGGGTGCGGCTCATGGCACTGCACTCGATGTGCCAGCCCGGACGGCCCATGCCATAGGGGCTCTCCCATGCGGGCTCGCCGGGCTTTGCGGCCTTCCAGACGGCGAAGTCGGCGGGGTCTTCCTTCAGGTCGTCCTCCATCTGGCTGCGCAGCTCGCGGTTGCCGCTCTCGAGGTCGTCCAGCTTGAGGTGGCTCAGCTTGCCGTACTCGGGGTCGCTCTTGACGCGGAAGTAGACGTCGCCGTTCTTGGCGACGTAGGCGTGGCCGCTCTCGATGAGGTCTTTCACGATGTCGAGGATCTGCTGGATATGCTCGGTAGCGCGGGGCTGGACGGTGGGCTTTTTGCAGTTCAGACCGGCGGCATCCTTGAGGTACTCGGCCTCGAAGCGCTGGGCGACTTCCTTCATGGAAGTACCCTCTTCCTGGCCCTTCTTGATGAGCTTGTCATCGATGTCGGTGATGTTGGAGACATAGATGACCTTGTTGCCGCGGTACTCAAGGTAACGGCGCAGGGTGTCGAAGACGATGAGCGGGCGGGCGTTGCCGATGTGGATATAGTTGTAGACGGTGGGGCCGCAGACGTAGATGCGGTACTCGCCCGGCACCTGCGGCACGAACTCTTCCTTCTGGCGGGTCAGGGTGTTGAAGATCTGCATAGTTGAATACTCCTTTTTGTGGGACAGACCGGAGCCGTGATTATAAACCTCTCAGTCTCGCTTTCGCTCGACAGCTCCCCTCGAGGGGAACCCTTGGCAAAGAGGGCCAGCTCCTGCGAGCCTGCCCGAAAAAGCAAAAGCCTCCAACGCCATGCCAAAAGCACAGCATCGAAGGCGGTCTTTTCTCAAAATCGCGGTTCCACTCCGGTTTGTCGCTCAAAGCCGATAACGGCGGCCATCCGCGCTGCGATACTCAGCTTCCCGCAGCGTGCTGTCCGGGCGCACTTCACGCAACGGTCTGCAAACAGGCTTCCAGCCAACGGCCCGTTCTCTCTGCCCAGACAATGCAGCGCTACTCTGCCCGGATAAACGCATTTATCCTTTTACAAACTTATTATAATAGCCGCCGGGGCGTAAGTCAAGCGTTTGACTCCCCTGCCCGGCTTGTGCTACACTGGGCAAAAATGCAGCCCGGAGGTTTTATCATGCAGCTTATCACCGAACGTCTTTTTCTCATCCCCCTGCAGCCCGATGGGATGCGCGCCCTTCTGGCCCGCACCACCGACCCGGAGCTCATCCAGCCCTACACCGATATGCTGAACCTTTCCCTCGCCCACCCCGAGCAGTGGATCTGGTACACCGCATGGGGGCTTTACCAGAACGATTCCGGCGACTGGGTAGGCGACCTCTGCTTCAAGGGCCTGCCCGAAAACGGCCAGCCGGAAATTGGCTACGGCCTTCTGCCGGAATATGAACATCAGGGCTACGCCACCGAGGCTGTCCGCGCCGCCTGCCGCTGGGCCTTCGAACAGCCCGGCGTCACCGCCGTCGAGGCCGAGACCGCCCCCGATCATGCTGCCTCGCAGGCGGTGCTGCACCGGGTGGGCTTTGTTCCGACCGGGACGATGGGCGCGGAAGGGCCGAGGTTTATTTTGCGCCAAAAGCCTTGACTCCATCGCCAAATCAGCGCTTTCCCCTTTACATCTCCCTCAACTTGTGCCATAATTTATTTTAATAAAGGGAAGCTGCCCTCGGCGCGGCGATTTGGCGGCGCGGGGCAGCAAGAGAGGGGTAATCTGCTATGAGTAAGATCATCATTCCGGCAAACTACACGCCCGCGCTGAACCTGTACGACACCCAGCGCGCCATCGGCACCGTGAAACGGTTGTTCGCCGACACCCTGTGCGCCACGCTGAATCTCTACCGCGTGTCGGCGCCGCTCTTCGTCGAGGCTTCTACCGGCCTGAACGACGATTTGAACGGCGTCGAACGGAAGGTCACCTTCGACACCAAGGACAGCGGCATCGAGGTGCAGGTCGTCCAGTCGCTGGCCAAGTGGAAGCGCAAGGCCCTGAAGGACTACGGCTTCCGCGTGGGCAAGGGCCTCTACTGCGACATGAATGCTATCCGCCGCGACGAGGACATGGACAACCTCCACTCCATCTATGTGGATCAGTGGGACTGGGAGAAGGTCATCCGTGAGGAAGACCGGAACGAGACGTATCTGAAGAACGTCGTGCGCTCCATCGTGTCGGCGGTCTGTGCCACCGAGATGAACCTGCACGCCATGTTCCCCCAGCTGCAGGACCTGCCGCTCCACACCCCCAACGTCACCTTCATCACCACCCAGGAGCTGGAGGATAAGTACCCCGACCTGACCCCGAAGGAGCGGGAGAATGCCATCGTCAAGGAGAATGGCACCACCTTCCTGATGAAGATCGGCGCTCCCCTCAAGAGCGGCAAACCCCACGATGGCCGCGCCCCCGACTACGACGACTGGGATCTGAACGGCGACCTGCTGTTCTGGAACGAGCCGCTGCAGTGCAGCTACGAGCTGAGCAGCATGGGCATCCGCGTCAGCCCCGAGAGCATGGACCGCCAGCTCACCGCCGCCGGCTGCGATGACCGCCGCGAGCTGCCCTTCCACAAGGCTGTGCTGAACGGCGAACTGCCCTACACCATCGGCGGCGGCATCGGCCAGAGCCGTCTGTGCATGCTGCTGCTGGGCAGCGCCCACATCGGTGAGGTGCAGGCAAGCGTCTGGGACAACGCCACCCGCGAAGCCTGTGAAAAGGCAGGCATCCCGCTGCTGTAAGACTGTATACAAAAAGGACTGGTGCATCCGCAGCAGTCCTTTTTCTTATGTCCTGAATTCCAGACCCACCTTGCTTTTTCTCCCGTTTCCGCCCAGCCACCAGAGCAGGAAGGCGTACAGCAGGTTCGTGACGAGGATGATGGTAAACCACATCAGCGTCTCCTGAATGGTCTGGTCGTATACCCGCATAAAGGGGTAGGGGCCGTCAATGGCTCCTGTAATATTGCCGTGCAGATCATACAGACCGTATAGGATCGTCGGTACCAGCGCCCACCAGACCTGCCGCAGCGGCAGGCGGGGCAGACGCTCGAAGAGCACCAGCGACAGAATCGCCAGCACCGGGTTGAGGAAATGGTGGTAGAGCATCGAGCCCGTGAAAAGCATGATGTACCAGCCGTTGCCGTCCTCGTACATGGGGGCCAGAATGATGACCACCGTCAGAAAGGTCATGGCGAGGCAGCTGGTGGAGATGAACTTGAGCCGCTTGAGCCAGAGGGGCAGCTCCCGCCCGGTGAAGATGCAGTCCAGCTGCCACAGACCCACCAGCAGACAGACCGCACCGTTGAAGATGTTGGACAGCTCGGTGTACATCGTAAACATGATGGTCCCGCCCATGGCCCAGCTCATGGGGACGGCGATGGTCTCGAAGTACACGATCAGGAAGTTCATTGCCGCCGAGGCCAGCTTCCGCAGGACAGTCAGGATGTTTTTCAGCACCGTTTCGCTCTCCTATCTGTAATTTTTTGTTGGAATATCAAAGAAACGAGCGTTTTTTCCGCTCGTTTCTTTTTTACACCCGGACGGGCGCTTATTTTGCCGTATTGATGAAGCTGCGGTTATCCCACAGGTACTTGATGCCAGAGATGGCGGTGACAGCGGCCACGGCCCAGCACAGCACAGAGGCGATGTCTGCACACTGCTGGCCCAGCACATTGCCGGTCAGGGAGACCGTAAAGTAGTAGAAGATGATGGTCAGCATCTGGAGTACGGTCTTCACCTTGCCCCACATGTTGGCGGCGATGACCTTGCCGTCCTTTGCACCGGCGGCCACCATGCGGAGGCCGGAGACGGCGAACTCGCGGGCCAGAATGATGCAGAGCACCACAGGGCTGCACACGCCGTCCCGCATCATGTAGATGAAGGCTACCGTCGTCAGCAGCTTGTCGGCCAGCGGGTCGGCGAACTTGCCGAAGTCGGTGACCATGTTCCACTTGCGGGCCAGATGACCGTCGAGGAAGTCGGTGAAGCTGGCCACGGCGAAGATGAGGCCGGCGATGAGGTAGTACCGCGGGTTGTAGCTCGGCGTGATATACTGGCCGAGCGAGACGAAGATCATGAACACCGGCACCAGCAGGATGCGGGTCAGAGTGAGTTTATTGGGCAGATTCATACAAAATTAACCTCCAATCTGTTATTTTGCAACAGTACCATACAAATCGTAAAGGTCGCTGTCGTCCACCAGCACATCATAGAACTCGCCGGGGTAGAGCGGCTCTTCGCTGGACACGCAGACGTTGCCGTCCACTTCGGGGGCATCGGCAGCGGTGCGGCAGAGGTAGAGGCCGCTCTCGTCGTCCACACCGTCGCAGAGGACGCGGACAGTCTGGCCCACCTTTGCGGCCTGCTTCTGGGCCATGATGCCGGTCTGGATCTGCATCACCAGCTCAGCGCGCTTGTCCTTGACTTCCTGATCGATCTGGCCGTCCATCTTGGCGGCAACGGTGTTCTCCTCGGCGGAGTAGGCAAAGCAGCCCAGACGGTCGAACTGCACTTCCTTCACGAAGTTGCACAGGTCCTCGAACTGCTCTTCCGTCTCACCCGGGAAGCCCGCGATGAGGGTAGTGCGGAGGGTGATGTTCGGGATCTCACGGCGCAGCTTGCCGATGACGTCCAGCAGCTCGGCGCGGTTGGAGCGGCGGTTCATGTTTTTCAGGATCGTGTCGTTGCAGTGCTGGATGGGCAGGTCGAGATAAGGCAGGACCTTCTCGTTCCGCTTCATGGCGGCGATGAAGTCGTCGGTGATGCGCTCCGGGTAAGCGTACATGATGCGGATCCACTCGAGGCCTGGGATCTTGTTCAGCTTGTCCAGCAGCTCGCAGATGCTGCCCGGCTTGCCCCAGTCCTCACCGTAGGCGGTAGGGTCCTGGGCCACGATGATGAGCTCCTTGACGCCCTCACCGGCCAGCCAGCGGGCCTCGGCCACACAGTCGGCCATCTCGCGGCTGCGCAGCGGGCCGCGGATGCCGGGGATCGCGCAGTAGTGGCAGCGGTTATTGCAGCCCTCGGCGATTTTTAAGTACGCATAGTGGGCAGGCGTACCGATGACGCGCTTGCCGCCCAGAGGAAAGTCCTTCTTGAGGCCGTAGCTTTCCAGATGTTCTTCACCGTTGAACAGACGGGCCACGATGGAGTCGATGGCCTTGTTGGAGGCACAGCCGACCACGGCGTCCACCTCGGGGATTTCTTCCTCGATCTGGCTGCGGTAGCGCTCGGCCAGACAGCCGGTGACGACCACCTTCAGGTTGGGGTTTGCCTGCTTGTAGGAGCAGGCCTCAAGGATGTTCTCGATGGCCTCGGTCTTGGCGCTCTCGATGAATCCGCAGGTGTTGACGAGGATGACGTCCGCATCTGCGAGGTCAGCCACCGTCTCGTGGCCCGCCGACAGCAGGATGTGGACCATCACGTCCAAATCGACCTGATTCTTCGGGCAGCCAAGGGAAATACACGCAATTTTCATATGGGGTAATACTCTCTTTCTCTCTTGAGGGTCAATTTTCTTCTTCTACTCTTTTGATTGCTTCTTTTATAATAGGATACGCAAACCCCCGCCGGGCCAGCGCAGCCACCACAAGGTCTTTCCGCCCTGCGGCCAGCTTGCCGCGATACCGCCCTTCCACGAGGGCGGCAGCGGCTTCCAGCTCCGGGTCTCCGCCCGCTTCGTCCGGGGCGTAGACCTCTTCCAGCGCAGCAGAGATCTGCTGTGCGTCCAGCCCCTTCTGCCGCAGATTCTGCGCGGCAGCGCGGCGGCTCTTGCGGGCGGCCAGCAGGCCGTGCGCCCGGGCCCGGGCGTAGCGCTCGTCGTCCACATACTGCCGCTCCACCATCTCCGCCACCACAGCGGCGGCGGTGGGCTGGGTAAACTTCCTCCCCAAGCGCTCATAGAGCTGCCCGGAGGAAAGCTCCTGCCCGGCCAGAAGCTCCATGGCCCGGGCGCGGGCCTTGGCGGCGTCGGTGGACTTTTCTTCTTCGGCCAGCGGATGGCCTCTTCTCGAAAAGGACATTTAGTCCTCCACCATGATGTCCAGCTCGCTCTCGCTGCTGCGGGCCGGGGCCTTGACGACAGGCTCCTTGGAGGCAGAAGCGGTCTCACCGCCCTCTTCCTTCTCTGCCGCAGCGGCAGCAGCTTTGCCCGCCGGGCGGCGGGTGGCGTAGAGCTTGTCCGCGTTGGCGCGGATCTGGCCCTCGATGTCGTTGGCGATCTCGGGGTTGTCCTTGAGGAACTGCTTGGCGTTGTCACGGCCCTGCCCCAGACGGATGTCGCCGTAGTTAAACCATGCGCCGCTCTTCTGGACGATGCCCAGCTTGACACCCACGTCGATGAGCTCGCTCATCTTGGAGATGCCCTCACCGAACATGATGTCAAATTCAGCCTCACGGAACGGAGGAGCCACCTTGTTCTTAACGATCTTGGCGCGGGTGTGGTTGCCGATGAACTGGCCGGAAGAGTCCTTCAGGCCCTCGACGCGGCGGATGTCGATGCGGACAGAAGAATAATACTTCAGGGCGCGGCCGCCGGTGGTAACTTCGGGGTTGCCGTAGACGATGCCCACCTTCTCGCGCAGCTGGTTGATGAAGACACAGACCGTGTTGGTCTTGCCGATGACGCTGGTCAGCTTGCGCATAGCCTGACTCATCAGACGGGCCTGCAGGCCGACGTGGCTGTCACCCATCTCGCCTTCGATTTCGGCACGAGGCACCATAGCAGCGACGGAGTCCACGACGATGGCGTCGATGGCACCGGAGCGCACCAGCGCCTCGCAGATTTCCATGGCCTGCTCGCCGGTATCCGGCTGGCTGACCAGCAGCTCGTCGATATTCACGCCCAGTGCGGAGGCATAGGCCGGGTCGAGGGCGTGCTCGACGTCGATGAAGGCCACCTCGCCGCCCTTTTTCTGCGCCTCGGCGAGGATGTGGAGGGCCAGCGTGGTCTTACCGCTGGATTCCGGTCCGAACACCTCGATGATACGGCCGCGCGGCACACCGCCCACGCCCAGCGCCAGGTCGAGGCCGAGGCTGCCGGTAGAGATGGCGTCCACCTGCATGGCGGTGTTATCGCCCAGCTTCATGATGGCGCCCTTGCCGAACTGCTTTTCGATTTGGGCCAGCGCAGTTGCCAGCGCATCCTTCTTTGCGCCCGGCTCCGTCTTCTGGGTGGCGGGGGCGACGTTGTTGTTCTGATTCTTTGCCATAGCGTGCTGCTCCTTTATCACATGGCCTGCGGGGTGCAGGCGGTACTATACAGATTCTTTCCTCTATAGTATATCACAGATTTCAAATATTACAACAGATAGTTGTAGATATTTTCACTTTTTCTCACGCTTATTTGGGTCTCCGGGCCGTCACACAGCGGTCATTGCCGCCGAAGTCCTTCCGGCAGGCAATGTCTGCCCAGCCGTTTGCTTCCAGCAGGGCGGTCACGGCCTCCCGCTGCTGCCAGCCAATCTCCAGCGCCAGCGCACCGCCGGGGCGCAGAGCTTTCTGGTAGTGTTCCGCGATGGCCTTATAAAATACGAGACCGTCTTCCCCGGCTTCCAGTGCCATGGCCGGCTCTTTGGCCACTTCGGGCTGCAATTCGCTCATCTCCTGCGCTGTCAGGTAGGGCGGGTTCGAGACGATGAGGTCGAGCTGACCCTCCGGCAGGGTCTCCCAGTAGGTGAAGAGGTCACCCTCCACCGGCTCTGCGGCGCGGGTAGGCTTCATGCCCCAGTCGAAGGCCGGCTCTTCAAAAGGTGAGGCATCCAGCACGTTTTCGGTGCTTCCGCCCCGGCCTTTCAGGGCCAGACGGGTATTTTTCTCGAGATAGACGTAGGCTTCCGGGCTCTTTTCCACGCAGACGACCTGCGCCGCCGGGCAGAGCCGCTTGACGCCAAGGCCCAGACAGCCGGTACCGGCGCAGAGGTCCAGCGCCCGGGGCGCTTCCACGCCCGCCAGCATCTCGGCAGCCGTCTCAGCCACCACCTCGGTATCAGCACGGGGACAGAGCACGCCCGGCCCCACGGCCAGTTCAAAGTCGAGGAAAGGCCAGCTGCCGCAGAGGTATTGCAGCGGCTCCCGGGCCGCACGGCGAACGGTAAGTTCTTCGAGTTTTGCCGCTTCGGCGGCGTCCAATGGACGGTCAGAAAGGCGGACGTCCCGGCCTGTCGCCAGCCGGAACAGCTCCCTGGCGTCGAAATCTGCGTCCGGACAGCCCGCCGCCGTCAGCCGCGCTTCCACCTCTTTGACCGCTGCACGGGGCAGCATCGCTTCGCTCACCATTTGCCGTCCTCCGGGTCTTCGGGCAGCACCGGCGTCACGGCGGCGATGGCCACCTCAATCATGCTGTCGTCGGGTTCAAAGACAGTCAGCCGCTGCACCCAGAGGCCGGGCTGGCGGATGATGCGGGTGGCGATGTTGTCCGAGCGGCCGCACCACTTGAGCAGCTCGTAGCTGATGCCCATGACCACCGGCAGGAGCAGCAGCTTGAACAGGACGCGGAGGCTGGTGCTGCTCCAGGGCAGCACGCTGTAGAGGAAAACACTGACGATGACCACCAGAATGAGGAAGCTGGTGCCGCAGCGGGGGTGGAAACGGGTATACTTGCGGACATTCTCCACGGTCAGCTCGTCGCCGGCCTCGTAGCAGGCGATGGTCTTGTGCTCTGCGCCGTGATACTCGAAAACGCGGTGGATCTCCTTCATTTTGGAGATGGCCACCATGTAGCTGAGGAAAATGGCAACTTTCAGCACCGCCTCAAGGATGACTCTCGGCCAGCGGGTCAGGATGACCACCTTGCCGAGGCCGCCCACCAGCACCGTCGGCAGAACGGTGAACAGCAGGATGGCGAACAGGCCGCCCACGAGGGCCGCGCCGGCCATCAGGATGTCCTCGGCCTTCTTGCCCAGATGGTCGCCCACCCATTTTTCAAAGGCAGACTCTTCCTCTTCGGCGTCATACTCGTCGCCCATGCTCACCTGCGCAGAGTACATCATGTAGCGGTAGCCGGTGATGAGGCTCTCTATCATCGAGATGGCTCCCCGCACGAGAGGGATCTTGGCCCAGATGCCGTGTTTCGGGGTGTCTTCTATCTTCGTTTCGATGGTGCCGTCAGGCTTGCGCACAGCGCAGCAGATGTGCTCCGGGCCGCGCATCATGATGCCTTCCATCAGGGCCTGACCGCCCACACTGGTCTTGAAGCATTCCTTCTTGGGTTCGTGATTCATAAAATGGATTTCTCCTGTCAAATTTTTGACTTTTATTTTATCATATAAATATGACAAAATCTTATTTTTTATAGAGCGGCAGGCCCAGTGTCACCACCGTACCCCGGCCCAGAGTGCTCTTGATGTCCATCGTGCCGTCGAGGGCGGTCATGATGGAGTCCACCAGCGCCAGACCGATGCCGCTGCCGCGCACCGAGTTGCTGCCCTTGTAGAACTTGGTCTTGACGTTCTCGAGGTCTTCGGGCGGGATGCCGCGGCCCTGGTCGATAAATTCGATAAAGGCTTTGTACTCGCCCGCCCAGAGCTTGACTGTGATGCGCCCGCCGGGGGCGGAATACTTGATGGCGTTGTCCAGGATGTTGATGAACACCTGCCGCAGACGGTCGGGATCGGCGTAGACCGGGATCATCTCCTCCGGCTCATTGTACACCAGCACAAGCCCCTCCCGCTGGATGCGGGCCTCGCAGAAAAGCACCGCATCGGTCAGCTCGGCCACAAGGTCGAGGGGGCGGCAGGTCATCTTGAGACGGCCATTCTGCAGGCGGCTGAAATCCAGCAGCTCCTCCACCATGTTGTAGAGGCGGGCCGTCTCGTTGTTGATGATCTCGAGGCCCTTGCGGTAGTTCTCGTCGGAGGGGTCGTCCAGCGTGCGCAGCGTCTCCACCCAGCCCCGGATGGAGGTGAGCGGGGTGCGCAGCTCGTGGGAAACGGAGCTGATGAACTCGTTTTTCATCTTTTCCGTCTCTTCGAGGCCCTCGGCCATTCGGTTGATGGTGCCGCGCAGGCGGTCCACCTCATCCCGCTCGTCGCCGGTGACGGGCAGACGGACGTCCAGCTCACCCCGGGCGATGCCGGCGGCGGTGCGCTCCACCTGTCCCAGCGGCACCACGATGCTCCGCACGAAGTACAGGCCCGACATGATGGTAAAGGCCAGCACCGCCGCACCCATGATGAGGGCTACCACCACGGTGCGTTTGAGCTGTTCTTCCACCAGTGTCAGACTGGTGACGAGACGCATGGCGGCCACATCTTCGGCTGCATAGGGTACGAGACAGCAGGCCGCCATGACCATCTCTCCGCTCTGGGTGCGGTAGATGGCGATGCCCTGCCCGTCCACGGCGTCCTGCGCCTGCTCAAAGTCGGTGCGGGTGACGATGCCCTCAGCATCGGTGCCGCTGGACGAGGCGATAACGCCGCCGTAGCTGTCCAGCAGCATAAATTCGTATTTGTCCTTATCGGAGAACTGCTCCACCATCCGACGCAGAGCCACGCTGCGGCTGGCGGCGGTCTTCTGGCTCGTTTCGCCGGTGTACATTTTGAGCTGACCGGTGATGGACGAAAAGCGGCGGTACATGGTCTGCTGGACGCCGTTGTAGTAGCTGCGGGTGGCGCTGTAGAGGAACATGACCTCCACCAGCAGCACCAGCAGTACCGTAATGAGCAGACTGCCCCGCAGCCATCGCCGGGTGATACCGCTTCGCATGTCACTCCTCCCACCGATAACCATATCCCCACACGGTGAGGATATGTGCCGGATGGCTGGGCTCATCCTCCACCTTCATCCGCAGACGGCGGATGTTCACGTCCACGATCTTGACGTCGCCGAAGTAGTTTTCACCCCAGACACCTTTGAGGATGCGCTCGCGCACCAGCGCCACACCGGGGTTGCGGAAGAACAGCTCCATGATCTGGAACTCCACCTGAGTCAGCTCGATGGGCTTGCCCGCCTTGAGCAGGACGCGGCGGTTCTCGTCCAGCACGAAGCTGCCGCTCACCAGTGAGGCCGGAGCCTGCTCCCCTGCCTCGGCGCTGGCCGAACGGCCCACGCGGCGGCAGAGCGCCTCCACACGGGCCAGCAGCTCACTGACGCTGAAGGGCTTGGTCATATAGTCGTCGGCACCGATGGACAGGCCGCGAATTTTATCCTGCTCCTGCCCCTTGGCGCTCAGGATGATGATGCCGATCTTCTGGTCGGTGCGGCGAATGGTCTCGCAGAGCGAGAAGCCATTCATGCCCGGCAGCATCACGTCCAGGATGGCCGCGTCACAGCCCGGGCGCTGCTCCAGAAGAGGCAGGGCTGCTTCGGCGCTGTCCGCCTCCACAGCCTCCATCCCGGCCAGACGCAGGTTCAGCGCTATCATCTCACGAATGCTGGCCTCATCTTCCACTACCAGAACCTTGACCATTTATCGTTCCTCCGTTTCTATCCGGTTTGCCTTATGCGCAAGGCCCGGCATGTTACGAAAAATCATTTTTATTCAGTCCGCTCAGACTTCCCCAGCCTGCCAATGGCTCTCCCCTTGGGAGCAACGGCGACGACCGCCGCCAGTGGCGGAAACAGGGAGGAACTGTTGGGGCAGCGGCCAGCAGGATGCGAGCGAGAGCGAAGCAGATGCTGGGAGCCGCAACCCGACCTTGGCGCGAAGCGCCTGAGAGGGCTAATTCAGCCGGTACAGCGACCGGGAGAGCCGGTAATCCGGGTCCTCTATGGTCACATCCGGGCCGAGCTTTGCCTGCATCTGGCGGGACGCCACCACACCAAGGCGGGTCCATCCCACAGCGTTCTCGCTGGACGAAGCCAGCCGCAGGGTAAGCACCAGCTTGTTCTCGTCTACCGTCCGCAGCTCCACGGCGTCTTCCTCGTCCGTGCTGTCCGTCAGCATCAGGTTGCCCTCCCACTCGATGGGCAGGGCGATATAGCAGCCGGTCTCCTCATCCAACAGGCCGAAACTCTTTTCCGGCGCTGACGCCGTGTAGTCCATCCAGACGATAAAATCCATCCGTCGGCTCTGGCTCATGTTCAGCAGACCCGCTTCGTCGGGCTGGGTCGGTATCTCCACGGTGCCGTCGCCGTCCAAATCGCGGCTCACGAGGCTCGGGACATTGCGCAGCGAGGCATTGTACAGCTCCTCGCTGCTGATTTGAGAGGCCGGCACCATCTGCTGGCTCTCATCGTCGAACCGCAGCAGCACCGAGGCCAGATTATTGCCCGAGATGCCCGTCCAGCCGTCCAGCACCAGATAGTGCTTTCCGTCCGCGCCGAGGCCCGCCGCCACCGAGGCGCAGCCCGAGAACTTATCGCCCGACAGTGCCATAACGGCCACCTGCTGAAACCTTCCGTCCTTATCGACGGTCAGCAGCTCGATCTGGACGCCGCTGTCTTCCAGCGTGGACATCAGGATAAGGTCTTCGCTGCCTCCGCCGGTGATGTCCTCCACGAGGTACTGCTCATAGGCCTGCTCAAGGATGGCCGACACCTCACCGTTCTCATAGGAGTAAACGGCCAGATAGTGGTCATCCTGCGAAGCCGCATAGCCCACGACGAGCTGGGCCGTGCCGCCCGCCTGAAGCTGAGCCAGCCGGACATTGTCCACCGAATCGGCCAGGCCCTCTACGGTCTGGCTCACCTGCCAGGCACCCCCGCTGTTCTTGCGTAAGAAAGCAACGCATACATTGGAGGTGAGGGCCGTGGTGTAGAACACCGCTGCGTCCTGTTCGCCGTCGCCGTCGAAATCCTGCAGCACAAAGGGCGACAGCAGGTCGCCCTGCAGCGGATATTTCAGCTGGGCGCTCTCCCCCAGCCAGTCGTTCAGGGCGGTCTGCAATGCGCCGTAATCGCCCGCAAGGCGGGGCGCACGCAGCAGTTCCTCCACCTGCACCGTCTCTTCCGGCATGGGGATGCTGCACCCGGTCAGCAGCAGGCAGAGCGCCAGCGCAAGGCACACGCAAAGAGCCGTGATTTTCCGTTTCATGCTCAGCAGCCCTCCTTTCCGCGGTTTCCGGTCTGCAGCTGGCAGATGTGTTCCATCTTCGCGCTCTCGGCGCGGATGGCGCGGCAGGCTTCGCCGTCCCAGATGGCGGGCCAGTCGTCCGTGAGAATGTTCCCGAGCGCCGTGCCGCCGAGCCAGCTCTGACACGGGATGACCGTCCCGTCCGGGGCGAGCGCCTGAAGCTGACAGGGCCGGGCACCAGCGTTCTTCCCTATATCGCACAGGTGGTGGGACAATATGAATCGCTGGAGTTTCACATCAGCCGGCTGAAGGGCCAGGATGAGAAGCCCTATACCATCGGTCTTCCTCTGGGGCGCATCAGCATAAAAACCGAGTGCCTGCTGATGGAAAAATTCTATCTGTTTGCCCCCGGGCACAATATTCAGTTTCTATTTTACCAATCCTCGGAGGTCGAAGCCTGCCTGCGCAGTCGGGAATTTGACGCGCTGCTGGTCACTCGTGTCTTTTGGCAGGAGGACCGTAATAAAACGCCTGCCTTCTGCACCATACCGGGTACCCGCTGTACCCTGCTGCACAATCAGCCGCTATGTATTGTCATGCGGGCGGACCACCCCTTGGCTGGACAAGCGGAAGTAGATGTGGGCGACCTGCGGGAGCAGAGCTTTATCCTGTACTATGATCCCATCCGGGAAGGGATCCGTACCGGAGATATTCAAACAGACGGTTTTCTCCGTCACTGCCAGCAAGCCGGATTTGTGCCCAAGCTGGAGATCATCTCCAAGAACATCTCCGAGCTGCGCAATGTATGCGTAGAAAACTTCAACTGGGTCTACCCCACCTTCCAGCCGAACTGGATGCTTCCCTCTTCCCAGATTCGGGCTGTCCCACTGAAGGATCCCCTGTATGGCTCTGAATACTATCTGATTACCGCCGAGGACCACACTGATGACACCGCTGAAATAGTCCGGCGGTTCTTCCGGCAAACCTTCTCTGCGGATTAAATCGCCCTCCGTAAATAAACAAACTGAAGTCCTCCGCATGGGATCCCACGCGGAGGACTTCAGCATATATATTCGGTTTAGAATTCCGCAAAGCCGGTGGTGCGGGGGAAGGGCAGTACATCACGGATATTCGGGATGCCGGTGACATACATGATGAGCCGCTCGAAGCCCAGGCCGAAACCGGCGTGGCGCGCGCCGCCGAAGCGCCGCAGGTCGAGGTACCACCAGTAGTCCTCCTCATTCAGCCCCAGCTCGTGGATGCGGTCCAGCAGGATGTCCAGACGCTCCTCACGCTGGCTGCCGCCGATGATCTCGCCGATGCCGGGCACCAGGCAGTCCGCCGCGGCGACGGTCTTGCCGTCGTCGTTCATGCGCATGTAGAACGCCTTGATCTCCTTCGGGT